>Ga0209373_10000298_pt1 | contig 95854 bp, 94 predicted proteins | sample Higcelweek5metaG_FD_187173 | JGI IMG/M metagenome (GOLD analysis project Ga0209373, IMG submission 187173) | Freshwater pond sediment microbial communities from the University of Edinburgh, under environmental carbon perturbations - High... | ecosystem: Environmental > Aquatic > Freshwater >...
ATCAAAGTATCAAGCCTTGTATTTGCACGCTCAAGCTCCATAACACCTTTAACGCAGTCTGTCATAAAAGTTGCAACTTGTCTAAACCCGGCATATGCGGCAACAACACCGACTGCCTTTTTGGCAATGGAAGCGAGGGACTGTCCTGTAAGGTTACCTTGTGCGCTCATCTTTTTAAGTGAACCAGTGGCATTAATAGTGTGAGCTTTAAACTGATTTGTGCTTGTTATTGCATTTTTTATGCCTGATGTAAAGCCACCATCTCTTAAACTAAGAGTTGCACCAATATTACGAGCCACTAAATACCACTCCCTTCTGATTTTTCCTCAAGGTATAAGTCCATACTTGCACGATAGAACAGCTTATCTATAAATGGAAGATTAATAATATATTCAGGCTTAAAACCTCGCTGAAGATAGTGATGTATTAGGTACATCTCACCATCTTCGGAAATTAGTTTTTTATCTCTTTTAGCTTTTCAACGCCATCTATGTAACCTGCTAATTTCAAGGCTTCCTGTGCAATCTGCGGAATCTCTCCCTCGTTAAATAGTGCCTTTACAATGTCCATAGGCTCTACACACTCGAACTCAGATTGCAGTGCCTTATCCTTCAAGTTTGGCTCTATTACGCACTGATACACAGCGTAAACATCACCATTGTCCATACCCACTGCATCCTGTGCGACTCCTGCATCTGGAGCTTTAATTGTTATAACCCCATCAAGAGATTTAACATAAAGTTCTGCAGTTTTTGGTGTTTTCTTACTGTCGATAATTGCCTGTTTCTTTGTGATAATATCTTTTAATGTTATTTTTTTATTTGTATTCATTAAAATCATTCCTCCCATTTTTTAGCATAATTAAAGACACTCCAGTTTTAGTTGGAGTGCCTAAATGTTATTATGTAATTTTAATCTTCAAAAATATCTTTCCTCATGCTTACTGAATTTCTTGCCTTCTTATTAATTTTTTCATTTGGTTTAAAACCATTTTTTATATAAAATTCTATAACACTTGGGTTATTCTCAACATCAGCATCAATTGTTATAAATCTACATGCCACGCCTTGCTCATTCATTTCAAATGCAAACCCTCTTGCTAACTCAATCATAAATGTTCCTATTCCATAATAGTTTTTTTTAGCTTCTTTATCAACAGCCAGTTTACCAATCTTCAAAGCTGGAAATGTTGCAAAAGGAATGCTTTTTATAGCAGCGTCTTCTTTTTCCCCTTGTGAAAGTAAAATTGAATCTGCTACCAAAGACATATAGGCTAATATTCTCCCAGTTGTTGTATTTAATAACAAATGTGTTTTGGAAATATTGAGTTCTTGATATTTTAGTGCTTCTTCTTTCAAAAAAACATTATATTCTTCGTAGTCATTATAAAAATCATCCAACTTACAATGTCCTGTTATAGGTATAAGTTGGATTCCTTCACTATTTACTGATATACTTTCCTTTTCCATTAAATCAACCTCTAAATTTCCTAAGCATTTGTAATGCACTAATATTTTTTTGCATTGCCTGATGTGTTGGCTTTTTTGTAGCTTGATTTATAACTTCTTTAATAATTTTTTCATCTGTAATAATAGTTTGTCTAATTGGTTTAACTTTTACCGTATCCATATCGACAACCCCCTTATTTTTATCCCTATGCATATTATATACCTCCCTAGGACAAATTTCAACCATAATTTTTAAAAAATTTAAAACGACCTACAATTATATTATAATATGCATTCAAAAATCATTTTTATACTATCTTGGTTCAACTGCATCGGCAAAATAATAATCAGTAAAGCCACCACCAAATTCCTCTTCACCAATTTTTCCACTTTCAAATTTCATAAGTGTTAACTCGTTGACCCAACAATTTTCTAATACTAATCGTTCACTGCCATAGCTATCAGGGTCATCGATTTTGCCAATAAACTGACTTCGTACATCTTTGCCTTGCTTTATTGCATTGGCAAACATAATCTGACCACGAGAAAATATCTTCTTAATCTTGAATGAATACTCCCCCGTGAAACCTGTCATTTTGCTGTCCTTACCCATTGTTCCAACAAATGATATTTCCTCCCGGTCAATTTTTATCTTAGCTTCAAAGCTATCCACTTCGAAGACCGGTTCCCCGTTCCAGTACAGCATACCATATTTTCCATTCATTACTCTTGGTGCTGTTGGTCTAATTCCCATTGATTATTCACCTGCCTCTACATTAAAATTTTAAAGGATAAATCCTCGATTGCATCCTGTATTTTAACCTGTGCAGTAACAAATAAATTTGATCCTGTTGCTGCTTGCTTTATCTGTTCTTCGTTCCAATCATCAATTATGGTCGTAAGCTTAAGCCACTCTGTTTGAGCGACAATATCGATTTCTGCTTTATTTTCAAATTTATCATATAGCACACCCTGCGAAACTAATTCTTTGAAATATCTGTTTACAGCAGCGATGAAAATTACACGGTTATCATAACTGTTTGCAACCTTGCCGACATAGTGGTTTTCAAAGGTAGAACGAATGTCGTCACGTATCAAATCCACCGACTCAATAATTTTAATCTTTTTAAAGTCAGCACCCTTTGTATCGGTAAGTGTTGTAAAGGAATTAACTCCACGCCCAATCTTGATCTTACTTCCGTCATTTATAAGGATAAGCTTTCCAGCATCAATGTCTGTATCGGGCGAAAGACTTTCTGTTATACTCTCAACCTCGGGTAAAACATAATATGTAGCACTTTGGTTTAGCGGAACTCCTGCCAATATTCCTGCTATGCGAGATGTGTACTCAGCAGACGTATATGTTTTTGTGGAAACCTTAATTCCATCCGTGCAGAAATTAATGATCCCTTCATAATCGGCGGATATATTAGGCAATACTGCCTTAAAGGTCTTTTTGTTATCATCACGCTGAGCCTTAATCCAATCCTTTATTCCCACAACATCAGCTTCGACAATTGCAGGGACGGCTAAGTAATTAAACGCCTTGTTTTTTAGCCTATCGAGTGCGTTAACATAATCATCCGTTGTACCGATACGCTCTACAATTACCCTTAACGGATTGCCAAGAAAAGCTTTTGATATATAGTCCCTGTTTGTAGCAGTCCAATGTGATACAACGATTTCACTTTCCTTTGTATAAACCTTATTATCAAATGTGCCAGTATTGTCCTTTAATATTAGAGCAACAATTCCACGTTCACTACGTTTCATGACGCTATCTGCTTTTGTTTTGAAGTCAATTAGAATTTGTGGTAATCCCATATCCTATCAAATCCTCCTTCATTTTTATATTTTGCATATTTTCATAATCAGAAAAAGCAGTGTCGGTATTTTGCATATATGAAATGGGAAAGCCACAAACCATTGTGATTGCATCCATTTCAAATGATATGCCTCCTGCATTTAAAAACCTGTCATCAACCTTTATAGGTGCTGTAAAAAGAGCCTTTAAGTCCTGCGAGATCTTTATGCATTCTTCTGATGTTTCCAAAAGCGGAACATACCTTATCTCAACATTTAATGTAACAATCTCATAATATGCGTTCTGCAATTCAATATCCGAAGGGAATATATCCACAAAATATGTGGGTTTATCAAAACCTTCCGTTACCTCACTTGCTGTTACAATACCACCAATGCTTTGTATTTTTTCAGCTATTGCTGTTTTTATATCAATTAAATTCATAGCTCCAACTCTCCTAACAGATTTTCCATCATCTTATCTACATCTTTATTGAAGGTGGATGTAATATTGTCCATAGCTTTTTGAAGCATACGCTTACCTTCGACCATGCCACCTACCTTAATTCCACGGACCGCTCTCTGCACAACATTAAGCTCTCGCCCACCTTGGCGGATACGACCATTATGAACTATACGATGACCTTGTTCAACAAGATGTGCATGTGGCGCATTAGACTGTATCCTTACCACTTTTGTGAAACGATACTGTTTAGGCTTCTTTACCCTCCATGACGAGCGCAGCTTTTTTGTTTTACCAACAGGTGTGCCAGCCTTGGTTTTTGTCTGAGCCAATTTAGCACCTGCCATTAATACAGCATCTACCTTTTCAGGGTATTTGTTCAATGCTTTTTTAAAGGCTTTGACTAAGTCCTCAAAACCAAACGTACTAACATCCGCCATAAAATCACCCCTTCACAAAATCCTGTGCAGTGTTTTTATCAGTTTCAATACAGATAATCTGTAGTTCTCGATTTCGTTCTTCAATATTTAGCACCGACTGTATATGCAGTTCTTTATTTCCAAAAAGTATTCTCATATCTGACGTGATACCCCCAAAATGCCTTGTTGTAACCTTGTATGTAGTCTCCGCCCTTATCTTCTGTGCTTCCGCATATTCTCTGCCCGTCATCGGCTGAACGCAACCTGCAACAGAAAACTCTGCTAATGCAAGCTCATGAGCATACGGTTTGCCGTCATGCGTGATAAGAATAGCGTTACCCGTCTTATCCTGTGTCAGATATACACTGCCATTGCAAATATTCAAATCATTATTCAGTCCGGGTTTCATAGGAACGTACGCTGGAATTGTTTCACCCATAGAGTTTTTTACCGTTTTGCTTGGTTTAAAGAATATAATCCTATGCCTTAATTTGCTGAAATTCATTAAAACTCCGCCTTCCTGTAAGGGTTTAGCAATGTATACACCACATCTGGAATTCCTTCTTTTGTTCCTTCACGGCTTTCATAAAAATAGCCAACGATTATTAGCATTGCTTGTTTTAGTGCAGAGGGTATTTCCACAGGTAGTTCTTCAGTTCTTAAATAATTCAGCAGCATTTCCGATGATAAAAGGATGAGTAAATTTAAGTACCCATCCTCACTGTTATCATCAAGCCGCAAAAACAATTTAACTTCGGCTAAGTCAAGCATTATGTTTCATCCCCAACCATCAACCCTGCAGTTTTAAGCTTTGTAAGCAGGGCATTGAATTCAACAACCAAAGCTGCAATTGTACTGGCAGTGCTGTCTGCTTGATTTGCAGCTTTTGGCAAACCCTCAACGGCTGCACCTGTTTCAACTTTCAGCTTACCACCCACAACCCAAGTATCTCCGTTATCCGTTTTGTAGTTTTTACAGTTATTACTCATAATGTACCTCCCATATAATTGGATCCAACTCCTAGTTGCCCTAAGCTTTCTGTTGCAGAACCTTAATTGATTCAGCAAGTGTTAACTTACCGTCAACCCTTTGTGTTGCACGAAAACCCACTTGACCATTTTTAGCAAATAATTCGTTTAGCCTTTGAAAAGCTCTGCCTTGACGGTCTGCAATCCAGTAATATGAGAAGTCTCCAAAAGCTATGGATTTCTTAGTAGCTCCAACTTCGGGCATATAGCTTGAAGTTATAATAGGTCTGTTTAAAATCGTGTCTGGTGCTCCTGAGACTAAACCTGGCTGCCATAAATACTGACCACTCCCATCCTTCAATTTCCTAATAATTTTGACTGTTGAGTCATTTGCAATAAAGGTAGCATTTTTTCTGTAAGGCGAGCGAAGGCTATGGTAAAGATCTATAAGCTCATCAGCAGTAATAGCCGTAGAACTTGCAGAGGTTAAACCGACCTGACCGCTTGTTAAAATACCGGAAGGCTTGCCAGTGCCGTTGCCTGTGATAAAAGCCTCTTCTTCAGCTGATGCCATTCTTCTTGCAAATTCCTTAGCAATGTACGTCTCTAAGTTAAAAACGGAATCATTTAGAAGCTCTTCCGACACCTTAATCATTGTAGTAAGCTTATGAGCACCAATGGTAACAAGACCAAACGCATCATCACTATCAGGAATCTCAGCCTCTTCGTCTGTCCAATTAGCAGTACCATGTGAGGCTACAACAGGAATTTTCTTATCACCATTTGAAGTTGTTATAATTGTAGCAAGTGAACGAATGATGTTTTCTTCCCTCAAGCTATCAATCAAGGTTGCCTCAAATTCATCTGGAACAAGGTATCCGCCTTCAGAATCTGTGCCAATTTGAAGGGAATTTATAACGTCGTAAGAGTTTTTGTTACGCATTGTTTTCCAGAATGCATTTTTATACTCGTCTGAGGCTCTGCCCGTTTTGGTTTCACCTATTACATTCGGTTTGCCTGTAATGGGAGCATTCAATGGCTTCGAAAGTTCTAAATCAAGTGACTGCTGTCGTTCCAATCTGTCAATTTCCTTACCAAGATTAACAACATCCTCTTCCATTTTTTCATATGTTGCAGTATCCTCAGCGGAAATAAGTCCATCCGCACCTCTTTTGGTGTCAAGGAACTCCTTAGCTGTCTCCCATGCTTTTGACCTTTTTTCTCTTAATTCTAAAATTTTACTCATTGTCAATTCCCCCTATATTTAGTGTTTTAATAAAGAGAGCCTCTTGTCTAATGTGTTAATTAGAAAGAGAGGCTCTTTTTCTTGTTTCTTAGGTAGCTTATCCAGCAAAGAATTTGTAACTGCCATTCTGCTAAATGTAAAGCTATTTTCAGTTGCAGTATAATTTTTTACAAACATAATACTATCTGCAAAACCAAGCTCTACGGCTTTATTTGCATTAAGCCAAGTTTCTGCATCCATTAGTTTTGATATTTTCGCCCTCGAAAGTCCTGTTTTTATTTCATAAGCGTTAATAATACTTTCTTTCACTTCATTAAGCATAGAGATTGCTTTTTGCATTTCCTCGCTGTCACCAATGGCTACTGTTAATGGATTATGCACCATCATAAGGCTTGTCGGTGACATTTGAATTGATGTTCCTGCCATTGCTATTACACTTGCAGCGCTTGCTGCGATGCCGTCAATTTTAATTGTTACATTACCTTTGTAATCCATAAGCATATTATATATTTGGCTTGCGGCAATGCAATCTCCCCCTGGACTATTAATCCAAACATCAATGTCACCTTCACCTGATAAAAGCTCTGCCTTAAACATCTTTGGGGTTACATCATCGTCCCACCATGATTCTTCCGCAATTGCTCCGTTAAGGTGCAATGTTCGTGTATCTTCATTATTTACCCAATTCCAAAATTTCTTCATTATAATACCTCCTCTTCCGGTTTATTAGTATTTGCAAAAGCACCTGCATCCTGTAATTTTGTCATCGCCCCGTTTATGAGGTATAGGTCACCACCAAGTTCATTGGGAATACGATTTAGATTTTCAAGTTCTCTAATATCATTTGCCGACAGCCAACCATTTTGTCTACCTGTTGAATAACCGGACATTCGTGAAGCATAATCTCCACGAAGCAAGCCGTCCACAGAAAGCCTAATGTGGTACTGATTCTTTTCGCTATCAGATAGCAAAGCTTTATGCATGGATTGTTCCCAGCGTATTACCCAAGGGTCGAGTGTATATTTTACAAATTCCAAAGATTGCTGTTCAATATTTGAAAAGCTGGACTTTTCCAAATCACCAATCATATGTGGTGGGATTCTAAAAATACGGGCAATTTCATTAATTTGAAACTTCCTCGTCTGTAAAAACTGTGCTTGTTCTGGCGGTATGCCTATGGGAGCGAACTTCATCCCCTCTTCTAACACTGCTACACGGTGAGCATTATTGCTACCTTGATATACGGCGTTCCAAGAATCACGTACCCTTGCAGGGTCTTTTACAACACCTGGATGTTCAAGCACTCCACCTGGGTTAGCACCGTTTGCAAAGAATTTTGCACCATATTCCTCGGTAGCTATTGCCATACCGATTGCATTTTTAGCCATTGCAATGGGTGAGTAGCCAATCAGTCCATTAAAGCCAAGCCCTGGAATGTGCAATACATCCTCTTTTTGAAGAATTATTTCACCCTTTTCACTCTGATATATGTAAAAGAGTTTGCCGTTTATATTTCTGTCCACAGTCATTTTATCAGGCATAAGTGGATAAAGTGCCACAACTCTGCCTCTGCCGTCACGTATAATCTGTGAATATGCATTTCCCCATAACAAAAGATGACTCATAAGCGTTTCACGAAACACAAATGAAGTCATCTCTGGGTTTGGCTCATTATGGAGCAAATTATATAATGGATGTTCTGTTGCTTTTTCCTTGCCGTTATCTGTGGATTTGTATGTGTGCAGTGGCAAACTTGCAATGGTTTCTGATAATATTCTTACACACGAATATACTGCTGTTGTCTGCATTGCAGTTCGCTCATTAACTGTTTTACCTGATGTTGTACCACCAAGGAAAAAGCTGAACGGATTATTGTTAATATAGTTCTTAGGACGGAGCCCACCTGGCGGTTTATCTCTTGAATGAAATATGTAATTCAATACGTTCATAAGATAAGCAACCCCCTTTCCTCAATATCATAAATACTTCCACCTGTATTTCCACCATTCCTAATCGTCCTGTCGAGTGCCATAATTGTAGCAACAGAACCATCAATTTTCTCAGTAGACTTCTCTTTGTCAGGTTTTATATTACCTGCGGGGTCGGTGCGAATAAAAATATTATCCATCATCCAACGCAAAACAGGATGACCGCCATGTGAAAGTTTTTCATCTAATGTTAGTCGCATAAGTTCCTTTGTTGGTGGTGACATATCCTTAAACCCCTGCCCAAATGGAACAACTGTAAAGCCTAAACCTTCTAGGTTTTGAACCATTTGTACAGCGCCCCAACGATCATATGCAATTTCTCGGATATTATATTTCTTTCCCAGTTCCTCAATAAAGGTTTCGATAAAACCATAATGAACAACATTTCCCTCTGTGGTTTTAATGTATCCTTGCTTTTCCCATACATCATAAGGCACATGGTCACGCTTTGCACGAAGGGTCAGTGTTTCCTCGGGTAGCCAAAAGTATGGGAGGATTATATATTTATCATCCTCATCTTTAGGCGGGAACATAAGTACAAATGCTGTAATATCAGTCGTTGACGAAAGGTCAAGTCCACCATAGCACACACGACCTTTCAAGCTATCAGGGTCAACCGCAAATGCACAGGTGTCCCATTTATCCATTGGCATCCAACGTACAGCCTGCTTTACCCATTGATTTAGCCTAAGCTGTCTGAAAGAGTTTTCCTCAGCAGGATTTTGCTGTGCACTCTCGCAAGCTGCCACTACTTTATCAATTCCAACTGTAATACCAAGAGAGGGATTAGCTTTCTTCCATACATTTGGATCTGTCCAATCATCAGCTTCGTCAGCACCATATATAACAGGGTAAAAGGTAGGGTCAATTTTTCTGCCGTCTAAAATATCCTTTGCCTTTTGATGTATTTCCCAGCAGATGCTGTTAGTATCATTGCCAGCTGTGGTTATTAGGAAGTACAGAGGTTGTGTACGGGCATCCCCGGAACCTTTGGTCATAACATCAAACAGCTTTCGGTTCGGCTGAATATGCAATTCATCAAAAACAACACCATGAATATTAAAACCGTGCTTGGAATATGCTTCTGCTGATAAAACCTGATAAAAGCTCTCTGTCGGCTTATATATAATCCGCTTTTGTGAGCGTAGAATTTTCACCCGTTTAGCAAGGGAAGGACACATTGAAATCATATCTGCTGCTACATCGAAGACAATAGATGCCTGTTGACGGTCTGCCGCACAGCCATATACCTCTGCTCGTTCCTCTCCATCACCGCAAGTAAGAAGAAGCGCAACTGCTGCAGCAAGCTCACTCTTACCCATTTTTTTGGGGATTTCTATATATGCTGTGTTGAATTGCCTATATCCATCGGCTTTGAGTGTGCCAAATACATCGCGGATAATCTGTTCTTGCCAGTCTATTAGGTCAAACGGCTTACCACTCCAAGTTCCCTTTGTATGAGTAAGGCACTCGATAAAGGAGACGGCATGGTCTGCATAAGCCTTGTCATAGTATGAATCGTCCGCCTTAAAGCGTGTATGTTTATATTTTTTCAGTTTTTGCAAAGCCACCCCCCCTTCCTTTAAAATTAACAGCAAAAAAGGCACTCAATTGAGTACCTTTCGTAATGTTAAAGTGTAGCAAATATAAGTGTTAAATTATAAAAGCTTGAGTATTATTTTAGTTCTTTTAGGGTTTATCCTATCCTTCTATATCCAAAATCATCATTTTTGAAGTAGCTGTATCCGAGTTCCGAGCAGTCAGGGTATGTTGCATTATAACAAAAACAGAATTCCCCATCTTTCGAATCTAAGGAATACCCGAGTTTCTCAATCTCCTCCGAGGTTTTAAGGGGTAGCGTAATTAGCACCATATCGTCTAATGTGTTAATACCAATATGCGTGATTACTGTTGTTTTATCCTCAACGTACCTAAATGCCAACCTTAACACTTCATCAGCATCAATTGCTGGCTGATTTGCATTTTTGAAAAATACATCAAAATAATTTAGCATACCTTTGATTACCTCGGCATCACCTTTTACTGACACGAAAATCCCCATAAGTGCCGCTTCAGCTCTTGCCGATATTTCGTTATCGCTCATTATAATTTACCACCTCGGATACCTTCATAATTATAATTACCTTGCCTTATCTGTTCGTGGTCAGCCTCAACTGCTTTTTTGTATTCTGGGTCTTGCCTTTCTTTGTTAGAGCAAGGAATACAGATGCAGTCCGTACTAAACATTGAGCAAATCCTACCATCTCTAAGTGAGCCCCCACAATGGGTGCAAGTAGTTCGAGTAAAAAAATCATCCATTGTTAACCATTGCCCCTTCCTCGTTTTTATATAACTCTTTTTGTAACATTAGCATATCAACAATAACTTTGGTGTAAGCCAAGCATATCCTCTAAAACCTCTCTTAGCCTTTCAACATCTGCCTTTGAATCTTCCTGACCTAGCACTAAAATCTTTTCAACTGCTGTTTGCAATAGTCCTCGTGCCGTAGCCACCATAGTAATTTCGTTCATTTGCAATCCCCCCTGTATAATCTATATCAATGTAAGTATAGCTCTATAAGGGGTACATAGCCAGTTATATATAACTGTAAACTATACAAAATTTACAATATACTATTGTTCATATCAGTTATCTATTTCAGAAAGTTTTTTGCCTATTGCATATGCTACTGGAACGCTTATAGCATTGCCTGCGGTCTTATATAATTGGGCATCCGATAACACAGATTGTGCTTTGGAAAATTGAGCATCACTAAAACCTTGAAGGCGGTAGCATTCTTGTGGAACAAGCCTTCTTATTCTGCAATTATTCATATTTATAACTTTTTTTGGCCCTTTAAAATCGGTCGCCAAAAGTGCAGGGCAAGTTTCACTGGCTTTTAGTTCTTCCCCATATGTACCACGGTCATTTATAATAGCCACACCTTGCCTGTCCTGAACTGTAATACAGTAACTCGGGGCATTTTCATCATAATTGATACGTCTGCCGTTTTGCCTTTTCTCAAGCCTATCTGGAGTTAAGATAGGCATAACCTCAATAACGCCACTGTTTTGTGCAGTTCTGTTTACAATTCCAGCTGTTAATCTTGCAGTAATACATCTTGCAGTGTCTGTTATTTTTGATTTAACAGTTGATTGGTCGATACAATATAAGTTGGTGTGCCTACCCAAACCACCGCCTTGGCTTGTTATACAGGTAGCTATGCCGTCCGTATCATAAACCTTGTTTCCCTGGTAACCGTCAACTAATATCTTTGGTTGCAAATTACCCCCTGAACAGGTGCTAAGGCATGGTGAACTACCTTCCTCAGAATATACTCTCCGCATATGCTGTATCCATTTTGAATCTGCAATATCACCTATAACCTTGATATCAGCATTTGTGTTTTTTCTTGTGATAGGTAATACTTCTCTGGGACTTCTGTTAGCAGCACGTCTTTCAGCGACAATGAATATCCGTTCCCTGTTTTGGGGAAGGTAATCTTTGGTGTTGATAACCTGCCATGACGCATCGTACCCTGCTTCGTCCAACTCACACAAAACATCAAGGAAGTCAATTCCATAATTAATCGACAATAAATTTTTAACGTTTTCAATGATAAGCCATTGGGGTTTATTTTCTTCTTTGACGCTTTTGACGAGTTTAATAAATTCAAAATATAGTCCGCTTCGCTCGTCTCTAAGCCCATTACCGAGCCCTGCGATAGAGCACCCTTGGCAGGGAAATCCACCAGTCCAGATGTCTGCTTTGGGGATTGTGTAGGGGTTAATTTTTGTAATATCATTCTCAAACCACTCTCCATTTGTATTATACATAGCTTTATATGCCAAAATAGCATATTTATCTTTTTCGCAAAATCCAATGCATTTATGCCCTGCAAGCTCCAAGCCACTCCGCATACCGCCTATGCCAGAAAAAAAATCAAGGAAGGTCATAATTTCTCACCTTCCTTTAGCATATCAGAATATGCTGTTTTAACTCCATCACGAATGAGGTATACATTATCTGCAGTTTCTGTCAGCCCTAAATATCTCATCACAATAACATCGCAATATTTTTCGTCAATTTCCGAGCTATAGCACGTTCTTCCAGTTTGCTCACAGGCAATAAGTGTAGAACCGCTACCGCCAAAGGGGTCAAGTACAATGTCACCTTCTTTGCTGGAATTGGAGATAAAGTATCCACAAAGTCCAACTGGCTTCATAGTGGGGTGTTCGCCATTGCGACTTGGTTTATCAAATTTCACAAGCGTTGTTTGCTTGCGATCGCTATACCACGAATGTGCAGCACCATCTTTCCACCCATAAAGAATTGGTTCGTGTTGCCACTGGTAATCCTGCCTGCCCATTACCAACGAACTTTTCACCCATATTAAGCATTGCTTTAATTGATACCCTACTTTCTTAAAGGCATTACGAAAGTTATATCCCTCGCTATCTGCGTGGAAAACATATATTGCAGCTCCCTTTTTAGAATGCTCGTACATCCTTGCAAAAGAATCAATTAGAAACTGTAAAAACTGCGAATCATTCATTTTGTCATTCTGTATTTTTAGTTTTTCATTTGTACCACCCTGATAATCAACATTATATGGGGGATCGGTAAGCACTAAGTCAGCTTCGTGTTCGTTCATAAGTTTTGAAACGTCTTCGCTGCATGTGCTATCACCACAAATTAGACGATGCTTACCAAGTTGCCAAACATCTCCTTTATTGGTAATTGGCGTTTTAATTTCTTCAAGTGCCGCTTCTGTATCAAAGTCATCCTCTTTAGTATCAGGCTCGCCAAACAATTGATTTAGTTCTGCTATATCAAAACCCGTAAGCGAAACATCAAAATCACTTGCATCCAATTCCTTTAGTAGATCTGTTAATTGAGGAATGTCCCATTCGCCCGAAACCTTGTTGAGTGCCACGTTTAATGCCTTCTCTTTTTGCTCATCCATTTCAACAACAACGCATTCAATTTCAGTCTGTCCAGTTTCAATAAGAATTTTAAGCCTTTGATGACCGCCTACAACATTGCCTGTTTGCCTATTCCAAATAACAGGCTCAACATAGCCAAACTTCTCAATGGAGCGTTTCAACTTTTCATACTCCACATCTCCGGGCTTTAAATCTTTACGAGGATTATATTTTGCAGGCAGTAAAAGTTCTACCTTAATCTTTTCAATTTGCATATTTCTTTACCGCCTCTCTAAGTTCATCTGTTTTATTAGCCCATTCCCATGGCGCAAGACAATTGCTGAAATGACCATATACTGCTGTATCTGCATATTGTGCATCACGAAGTCTAAGTTTTGATATGATAACTGCCGGACTGAAATTGAATACTTCCAGCACAGCTTCACGAATAATCGAATCTTCATATCTGCCTGTGCCGAATGTATTAATATCTACAGCAACAGGAGCTGCCTTTCCGATAGCATATGAAATGCTAATCTCGCATTTTGATGCAAGAAGCGCTGATACAACATTTTTAGCAACATAGCGAGCCATGTATGCTCCGGAGCGGTCAACCTTTGTAGCATCTTTTCCTGAAAACGCTCCGCCACCATGAGATGCAAGACCACCATATGTGTCCACCATAAGCTTTCTACCAGTTAAACCTGTATCCGCCTCTAGTCCGCCCAAAACAAATCTGCCTGATGGGTTAACCAGGATTTCTGTTTTATCATCAAACGGAAAATCATCAAACGCATCCCACAGTACCCGTTGAACAATATCCTTTTTCAGTTCATCCTGTGATTTTTCAGCCATATGCTGTGTTGAAACTATAATTGTTTTCACCCTTTTAGGTTTGCCATCTTCATATTCAATGGTGACCTGTGCTTTACCGTCAGGCAAAAGACTAGACACAAGACCATCCTTTCTAACCTGTGTTAAGCGTTTTGTAATCTTATGTGCAAGCACCAAAGGCAAGGGAAGATACTCTCTTGTTTCATTGGTCGCATAACCGTATACAACTCCTTGGTCACCTGCTCCAAGGTCACCATACATTCCAGCATTGTCATATCTTGCTTCAAGTGCTGTATCTACTCCCGTTGCAATATCCTCGCTCTGTTTATGTACAAAAACTTTAATTCTGTATTTTTTTGGATTATATCCGACATCTCTTAATACTCTATAAACAATAGAAGGAATATCAATTTTTGATTTGCTGGTTATTTCGCCTGCAACTATAATTCTGCCTTTAGTTGCCAAAACCTCACAGGCAACACGGGAAAGCTTATCTTTTTTTAAGCAAGCGTCCAAAATACTGTCTGCTATAATATCGCACAACTTATCCGGATGTCCCTCTGTTACACTTTCTGCGGTTAAATACTTTTTATTTTTCATTTCGTATCTCCAATCATAATAATTTTTTACCACCACGGCGTACCGTTAATAAGCGTTCCATCACATCATCCTGGGGGTTTGCTCCTGCATATTCGGTTGTGCAGTTGTCTTTAACAATTTGATATATATCTGCCCAGAGCCTATTTGTTTGACTCATAAAGTTTTGGCTCATTGCAACATATGGACTTTGAATAGCATTTCCAGTGGTAGGATGCTTTGATAAAAATCCATAGGTTGTGATTGCTTCCTCGCATTGAAGCCATCTCGCAATACTCATTGAATACTGCTCAATTGACTGCGGATTAACATATTGAGCACAGCCTCTGTCACTAAGCCAGTTCCAAGTTGACTCATAAATCTCGGCAGCAATTAAAGTACTTCCATCCTTTTGAATTGCCGATAGCATATTGCGTGGTTTTGGCATTGTCTGCCCTGTTAGCTTTGCAGTATCCTTAAATTCAATAAATGTTAATTTTCTTTTACCGGGGTTACCATCGAGTATTTTATCTGCAAGGGGTTTCTTTTTCTGTCCTGAGCCTTGCCTTGATCCACCACGATTTGTTCCGTCCTTCGCCATTTTTTCACCTCGTCTTTATATTGTTTTATATACCACCTTTGAAAGCGCGTTTTCTTGCGTGAGGGGGGGCAACGGTCTTGTAAATATTACCATTTCAAGATAAATTGACCCCCACCTCCTGTCAACGGCTTAAAATCTATATGTATACACAATATTTCTGCCGAAGCCACCATCTCTTGAGGTATGCTTGCTGTGACAGCTCTTACACAGAGCCATAAGGTTGCTGTAATCATTTGTACCTCCATCACGCAACGGAACGATATGGTGCACCTCAGTAGCCTCTGTTGGTCGTCCTTTTTTCATGCATTCTACACACAAAGGATACGCTATTAAAAATCCCTTTCGTATTGCTTGCCACTTACTACCATAGTGACGTTCAGAAGAACTACCACGATCAATTTCATAAAATTTACTGTGTTTTTCACAATAATTTTTATATGTAAGGTTTGAGCATTTCGGGCTTTTGCAAGGTTTTGGTGGTTTATTTGGCACAATTTTCACCTTGCTTAACGCATCTACCAAACAGACACAAGAGCCTTTCATCGTTGATAACCGTGCCCCAAACACATTTATAACATTTGTGACTATGTAATTTATCCATAACTTCTTTAGTATTAACTCTCATCATCTTAACTCCTATTCATATTGATATACATAAAGGCACCCGCATTTAGTGAGTGCTTTTATATATTCTAGTTTATTTTATTCTTTCGCTTTGCCATTTCCGTAAGTTTTTTAATGGAGTTAAACTTAATTATGCTCCAGCATTTCCATTATCTTCTGAAAAAATTGTTACACTCGACCATTTACGTCCGTTTTTAATTGAATAGATATAGTGAATACTAATGCCAGTTTCCTCTGATATGTCAATTGGTTTAACGCCATCCCTTATTTTTTCTTTAACCGAAACAATTAATTCCCGGCTATATTTTGCATTGCCATTTCTCTCGCCAGTTTGAGCTTTCTTGAAATTATCTGTGTTCTCACTTGGGTTTCGCCTGGTTGTTTTATCCTGTTGCTTATTAATTACATTCTTACAATCTACATCGTTATAATAGTCAATGTACCATTTTTCAAGCATAGATAGTATATTATTGTTTGTATCAGATGCCAAAACTTGAATTATTTCAAATGTCAAATTGTTATTATCTTCATTCCAGCTATTCTGGAATTGAGGATATGTGTATGAGCCTGCTCTTAGTTTAGCTAAATGATTACTCCAGCGTTTATATATTTTGTTTGAGCTACCAATATAAACATCACCATGTTTATTTTGGATCTTATAGATGCCGCATACTTCTTTGCCATTATTATTTTTCATTTTATTAGCCATCCTTTATAATATATTTCAACCATTTATGCACAACAAAAAAAGCTAGGCGGTTGATTCCCTAGCGCTCAGAATAAGTGTTCCACTGTTGTGTGTAGCATAGTCTAACTATTTTTTATTAATTATTCTGAAATCTTATTTCCGTCGATTTTACCGTTTTTGAAAAATGCCTATTTACAAGGGTTTAGAGGGTATGCATTTCAAAAATTACAACTATAAAATTAGACTTTGCACACCCCTCAAACACGCATTATGCCTATATTATTAGAATATATTTTTCAAAAATTACAACTATGTATAACAAATGTATAATATGGGGGTACATATACAGCCCATATAAAGACTAAGCAATAAGAATATATCTATTACACATTATCCCCTTGTCCGAGTACACCTTTTCAATCTTCAATATCTGACTCTCGTGTAAGGAATTAATATATTTACTTATATTACCCTTATCCAAACCTAGCTCATTACTTAACGAATCATAAGTAACATTATTACCTTGCTTCAAATTCTTAACCAAGCATAAATACACTAAATATTCTTGTGAAGTAATTATTTTGTTAATCAATAATATGGTTGCGCTGTAATAAAATTGCGTATATCCAAATCCATAATTTTTAATGTTAATTAGCTTATAAAAATTACCTTTTTGGCTAATATACTTATTACTGACCAGTTCACTCAAAATCTTTTTAAGAGTATTATAACTTAGGCATGGCTTCTTAGTTTTCTTGGTAGTAATTTCTTTATTTATCTGCCCTAGCGCTAATCCTTGTTTATTTATATGTAATATAGATAATATTAAATAATGATTCCCAGACAACTTTCTCATAACCTTATTTTGTAATAAATGATTATCCATATTTAATTTTTTACTTGCAATATTAGATTTAACTTCTCCACATTTAATAGTTTCACATTGGTATCTGTCGCAATATTTACTCAACATTGCCTGATCCGCTTCATTTACAAGGGTACAGCCTAGTAATTTATAATCACTACACCAGTATTTCTTGAAATCCGCCATAACTTCTGTGTTATTTTTAGGTGGTCTGCAAATAGCATTCCAACCCTTAATAACTTGTAAAGCTTTACTTTCTGTGTAACCTTGTATATGTAAATATTTTGTAATTCTTCCTAAGGCAAAGTTTCTCTCACCCCGATTACAACCTTCAGCAAGCATTTTTTCAATACAATAATATTTAGAAAACTTATTATATTCTTGTGCAGGGTCTTGTGCCATATTTTCATCAATTGCTTGGTTAACCTTTTCCAATGATAAAACACTTTCAAGCTTAGCAAGTTTATATGGTCTAAATTTATTTGTAGTATAAGTATTATTAATTATATTTACAGGCTTGGGTTCATCTTGCTTGTGATTTAAGCTAGTCGGTATCCTTGCTATTTGTGTTGGCAATACTGCTTTCATATCCGCACCCAGAATAATTGATAATTGTTTGTTAATACTTGTGGCTCGCTTAATATCTGAAGTTGTTTGAATTGCTACATAGAGGTGATATCCGTTTCCAGAATCCACGATTGCATGATTAAATAGTTGTGGCAGCTTACGTTTTACATGACTTGTAAAATCATCTATTTTGTTATATTGCGGGTAATCCTTCTTGTCAAAATCAAAGAATAATACTTGCCTTCTATAAAGTTTATCCACAGTTCCACCATTATTGCCCTTGACTGTGGAAATAGAAATATATAAATCCCAATTAAATTTAAACTTATTAACAATATCCTGAAGATCATCAAATGCATCTATATAAAATACTTTTTGATTTTCTGTGGGTTTCCCTTTATCACGTAATGCAACTATTCTTACAAATTCATTTTCCCTTAAAGATGGTACTAAGAGATTATAATAATCTCTTAGTTTGTTATTTCCATTCATCTATTCATCACGTTTCTCCTCTCTTTTGTATTTTTTACCTAAATTTTAGTACTATTTTACATTGCAAAAAATATTAATAGATTTAAAACTTTTTGTTGACAAATTATAAAAAGTGTAGTATATTATAATCATAGATATAATTATGCACTTTTTTAATAATAAAAAACAAGAAAAGAGTTGTGTGCTTCTTCGCTTACACAACGGTTATTTGTGATACTTGCATTTTAAATAATTAAATAATTTAAATAAATCATTTTTTGTCAGTTCTTTTCTATCGTGCCGAAAGTGACTTATAATAGTTTCATCAATATTTAATTGCTTTGCTACGTGACGCGCCTTAATTCCGTAACACTCTAAATATTCATTTAGGATGTTTTTAACTTCTTTTTGTTCCACCGTTATCAAACCTTTCTTCAAACAATTACACGCAACGGTGCAGAGCAGAAAATCATTTTCACCCTGTTCAAAGCTTGTAAGTTACTATTTATTATTGTGTTATCAAGAAAACTTGAAAGATTATTCCTTGTTTTCTCTCCCCTATATGTCTTTCCAACTTATTTTACTAAACGCCCGAAAATGCAGTAAATATAAGGGTTTAAAGGCTATATCGTTTGAAACCGAACATGCTAATTTACGTTTTTTTATTACATACATACAGCCAATCAAGCAACATTTTTTGATTTTGCGTAGATTTTTTGCTTATTTCTTCGCATTAATTCACGTGAACACGCTTCACAACAAGTTTTCGCATTACCACTCTTAATAAATTCAGCTCCACATATTTCGCATAAACCCACTGGATTTCCTTCGAATTTTTCCAAATATAAAATCGGTTTCCACACATTTTTCACTTCAAATATGGTATCGTCAGCATTCATTGTTACAAGTGAAATTGTCATTTTCTTTTTACTATTTAAAATTGTGATTAACTTGCTCGCTTGCAGTCTTTCAATCGCCTGGCTAAATGTTGTAGTACCAGCAAGCTGATTAATAGTATGTGCATTTATTTTATACTTTTTATTTTTGCCATTACCCTTGCTAATAACAAGCTTATTTTCATATGCTTTGCACAAGCACATAAGTACATAGTATATTAACCTGTCATTTTTGTATTTTGGTTTAAAACCATTTATCTTTTCCATATCTTTTGCTGTAATATTAGCCGTCTTTGGAGTATCCAATTCAGCGATACGAGGCTTAATGGCATCATACTGTTGCTTATTTTCCCTTGAATATGCTAATCTTGGTCTTGATTTCACTTCTCTATCGCCATTAAGATTAAACTTCAAATTTTTCACCAGAACATCACCAAAACAGTTCCACAGAATGTTCCTTTGTTTTTTATTACGATTGCAGGGTTGCAAATATTCTATATCTACAAATGCATTAACTAACAAGTTTATATTTCCATTGTAAATTTTTAGCAACTCTTCCTTGCAATACTGATAATGAATATCAAACTTTGCTTTAAATTCATCGTTCTTGTTCTTTTCTTCATTAAATTTTGTGGCTAAATGGTTAATTTTTCTTTCCCAAATAAACAAAGCCTTTTGCAACTTATTATATTTTACCAAATCTCTTCTAACTTCATACCCAATACTGTGATTCTGTAACTTAGCACCATCAAACTTATTTTCGTTATTTCCAAAAGGTTTGTACCTTAAATTATTCGTATTACTTTTTATGTGTATGCTGATTCTGTTAACAACACTATTATTTGAAGGTTTACATTTCTTACTATTCTTATTTTTTGCATACTGAAAAAAATACGGGGGTTTTTGCTTTTCTAATACACCAAGTTCTTCTTGCATTGCTGAGGTCAACTCAATATTTTGACCTGTTTTAGGATAGTCTATTGTAAAATTGTTATACATTTGCAAAAGTTTTATTCGCTCTAAGTCAATTTTTACATCATCACTATTCCACAACTTTGTTATTGAATTAGAAATTATTCCAATGTTATTATTCTCAAATCCACATTTCAGGGTTTCGTATATGTTTTCTGGATTCACTTGTTTAGCTGGCGCTTTATACATTTCATAGTATAATGGCACACACGGCCTAACTAAATCAATAAGTGCCTTAGATGTTGTAATTAGGCACTCGTCACCATCTACATCACACATCAATGTTCGTTGAGCAAGGTCATGTGTAGATACAACAGTATCGTGACCTACAAACCATTTTTCGCATTTACTATCTTTAATAAATTCCCTTATACAATGCTCATTATACAGATGTGGGCTTCGAAGTAAATCGCATTTAGCTACATCTTTATCATTATAAAAGCCGTTATAAACTTTACCATTAGGTATAAGTCCGCCAGGAACTTTTATTCCCTGAAACACTCTTTCGCACAAAGCATATAAATCTGGGCATATGTAGGAATAAAATCCATCTACTATTATTTTCCCTGCCATGGCCGCCCTTCTATAACTTGCAACCGTCTTCCTAACCTGTGTCTCAATATGTGAATCATGTAATAATTCAGGATAAATTAACAATGCTTCTTGTAATGGTTTTAAGTCTTTATTATCTGCAATCGCACCTAAAATCCTCATCATATCTTCTGGATTAACGTACAGAGCCTTAATCTTATTAACAGTAACATTACATAATTCTGCAATCTTTTTATCAGTTAACTTATCCCTATCTAAAGTTTGCAAATACTGGTAAGCTGTTTCTTTTTGTTCGGAATGTTCGTTCGATTCATTTAGGATTGATAACTTTAAATTATTTTTCTTAAATTGCGTCTTGTAATCATTCCAACTATCGTAATATTTCCACATTTTAAACTGGCTCTTTGTAAGAATAATTTGTATATCTTCCTCTACAATGTCGTGCTCAGAACCATATATATCTTTTATTTTAGTGTTTTCGGCGACTTCTAAAGAAAACTTTTTAAAGTCGAATGGAAATAAAGCACCCTTAATCCAACTGCCGCGAATTTGGCAGCTGGCGTTCAATACACCAGGTAAAACCATTCCTGCACCATCACAGTGATTTACTGGAACGGGCATTTCTTTAATTTCAGTTATAAATGTTTTTGTATCAATGCATTCAACCGTTTCAACAACTTCAGTCTCAAAATCATCTACAACTATTACCCTGTCAATATCAATATCAATAGGTAGGCTACTTGTCATTGTTAGCCCTTTATACGCAAGATATTTGCCTGTATTTACACCCTTTTCAGCTGATTCGTTTATTAATTCATCTGTTAAACCATTCATTATAGCACTTTCTTTTTCCTTAATTACTTCGCAATCTATAAAGGTGCAGCATTTATTTCTTACTTGCCCACTTGTAGCAGTGAAAAATTCATAGCTTTTCCCGCCACACATAAATCCATTTTTAATTATTTGCTCTAATATTTCTATATGATATATTTCAATATACATAATTTCCTTAACAAGTGTGTGACTTGGCAAATCAGTTTTTCTTATAATTCTCAGCAAATCACTGTCAAATACTAAAATTTCGTTAACTGCAACCATAGCTTCAGGGTTAACAATTCTCTTATTTTTATTTTGCGCCAATATTTTATTAAATTCTTTTAGAGTTTTATTATCCCTATGTTCATTGTACAACCTATTTTCTTCTTCTGTAAATAAATCAAACGTATTTAACTTAAATATATTGTATTGTTTTAATCCACTCTGCTTAGCAGGGACTATTTTAGTAGCACAATTCAATTCCGTATACCCGTTAGTAATTTTAGACTCAATTTTTAGTTTATTATTAAATTTCTCCGTAAAATCATCTGCCATATATCTAATTTCCTCCTATAATTATATTTTAAAGGATGGCGCATAATGCGCCATCCCATATTGCGTTAACTTCAGTCCATTTTTGGCATAGCTTTGTACTCTATGCCGTCTAGCATACTACCTGTTGCTTTTTTGTTAGTTCCACCCCACTGCTTGAAGTAGAATGCAACTTTATATTTTTCTGCTAAACCTTTTAATTCTATAACCCAATCCTTTTCCATTGCCCTTGAGTGAGGACCAGATTCTCCTCCAACAATAAGCCAGTTGATCCCTCTCAAGTCTACTGGCCCCAACGATTCCAATAATGGTTCCGCTGATATGAACTTCATTTTTGCACCAGTACTTGTTAAGTCCTTGATTCTATACGTTGTTTCAACATTTTCAACGCTCACACCCATCCAAATATTTGGTGTCCAATTAATCTTGTCGCTTAGTTTAGCTAAACGATCTGTTCTTTTTGTAAGCACTTGGAAAATATGCCAATTGGCTTCGTTCATTGTCTTAAATATTTTAAGAATAACTTCGTCTGGAACGTCATCGTGAAATAGATCACTCATCGAATTTACGAAAACCATTTGTGGTTTCTTCCACAATAGTGGTACATCAATTAAGTCTTCATGGACGGTAACATCAAAACCATTTATGTATCTAGGATTTCCCATTAGTTTTAACCTTGACGCCATTCTTTCAGCATAGCAATTTTTGCAACCTACTGATAATTTCGTGCAACCAGTAACTGGATTCCATACAATCTCTGTCCATTCAATTTTTGTTTTGTGCGTAGTACTACTTGCTTTTTTCATATCTTTTTTCATAATTTAATCTCCTTTAATAGTTTTATCCCTGCTGCATTATAATTTACAACAGTTCTTGTACTGCAATCTACGCTGATTGCAGTAAGGACATCTGCCAGTCCTTAGTCTATCTCTTGATCGTGGCATTCGGTGTCACTTTTTTCGATTTTGTCTAAATTTTTGCATTTAAGTTCCGAGGGTTGATTTCTTTCTTCCCAACATCCACAGGACAGAAGTTAGAATGTTGAGTACCATTTTTGAAAAAGTATTTTTTTCAGCTTTACCCTCTGATATACACAGGACACTAGAGGGCGTTATGAGTACCTAAATCAGTTAAAATTTTTCAGGCGGTCATGTAACTTTGCGAAAAGCTTGGTTTTCCTTTTATTAATGGCTTTCTGTGACAGACAAATTTCGGTGGCTATTTCCCGCTCGGATTTGCCGATGCTGAAAAGCTCCATAATCCTGCGATTATCAGGATCAAATTTTTCCAAAGTTGCGTAAAGCTCTTCAAGAAGAATCTTGTTCACGACATATTCAGCCAGGTCGACTGTATCTTCGACCTCGAACCCCTCAACAATGAACTTGTCTAGCGAAAGAACACTGCCTATGCGCTTATTGTCACACTTATTGCAATCTTCATCGCAACGTTTTGTCCCGCCTTTGCCATTGCTGATATTGCAACGTCTTTCACGTTCTTTGCGTTTGCGTTCCGCCCATACTGGACGCATATAGGCACGGTAGACTTCTTCTGTTACGAGGATTTTCTGTTCATTGATTACGATATAAGGTTGTTGATTTTCCATAATTGACTCCTTTGATTTTCGATTTTTTTGTAATGCGCTACAGAACTGTGAATAATTTAGCGCTTGTACCGCAAACAAGCGGCAATATAACCTGTATTGGTGATGAGAGATGGTATTAGAAAACCATACCTCTTTTCCTCATTAGATTGACTTTTGAGAAAATCTGCATTATAATAATTTGGTATAAATAACTTTAAATTACTTCCGCAAACGGGAAATAAAAAAAGCCACTATGATCTCTCATAAGGCTAGTAAATAGTCCATAGTGTTAAGCGTCAATTGTTGTTAGGGTTAATAGAGTCAATAGCGTTACTAAATTTCAACGGAGGCAAAATTATGGCAAACAAATATCCCCACCTTTGTGGTGGTACATTCTTTACTCTTGTACTGCAAGCCTTAAAACAGCGGACAAGTGCCCGCCAGCGTAGCGCAGGCGTTCATGATAATTTATCAGAAACAGATGTACTTATCGGTTTAATTCGGGTCATTTACCCAGAGTTTCTGGAACCGCCGAAATCAACTTTCAAGACTAATACTTCTGATTACAAAAAGTGCAAAATATCATCTGGAACTTATTTGCCGTTTGGCGAACCCGCAACGATATTGGCTTTTGACGAACGCGTAAAAAGAGACTATCAATCGGCATTCACATCTATGTGCGGTTTTGTGGATACTTTTATAGAAGTAGGAACAGTCATCGGCAAGGATGTACGTCTTGTAAAGGCACTGATTGAACTTATTGCTGCTGATAAAAGCATTGGTGTGCAAGATCAGTTCTACAGTTGTAAGGTTGGACAGGTTTTGACAAAAGCCGAGTTAGTGGTAATACAAGAGGTTTGCCTTCCCGCGTTTTTATTGGGGATATGGCACTATATTCTTACCAACAGGAAAGAAAACTACTTAGGTGTAAACACTTTTAATAGATGGCATGCCCCCACTACGGAGCTACGAGCGAAGCGAAATTTTATCGGCTTGAACGGGGCAAGCGTTACACGCAATATTAAAATAACCCTCGGTGACAAGCCTAAAGAAATTATAGCACTAGAAAATGAACATCTTACTGAAGCGGAATCAGAAAATCAATCACCTTATAAACCAGAAATACTGCCCGATAATACGCACACAGACAAACAAAAATCATCTGTTTATTTTGACGAAAAATTCGACGGAAGAGTCTTAAATCTCGATCGTGCTTTACGTCATCTCAGCGAAACCCTCGACATCGATGACAAAAATCAGAGCGATATTGTAGTAATCAAGTTTGTTGAGGCTCTTAATGAAATCGTTTCTCAAAGCGAGTGGCTAATCGATCCAGTTAGAGAGTTGAAACTATTTGTGGAGAATATAACAAAATTATCTAAAGAGTGGGCTGTTGCAGCCAAAGCGACCGAAACAGATATTGCCGAAATTGTCAGACCTCTCAGTGTTGTATTAACAGATATAAAGTCTGCCTTACATATCTACCTTGATTTTCGGATCAAGTATTTGCTGACAACAAAATTCTCATTACCACAAAACGCAACGCCCAGTGAGGTTATGCTTGCGACATTTAAGCAAACGGTTTTCGATTACCACATCTACCAATTTGCTAATACGAACCCTCTTGCAACGTTGTCTTTCGATTTGGAAATTGATGTGGAGTACTTTGTTGAGGTAATCAACGACAAAATATTACTATCATTCGCCTATGCGCAAAAAGAGCCGCTGTTTTTGAGAATCAGTGAGTTTGTAAAAGCTATTGAATATTACACTTACTATTTGTCAAACCATATGTGTCCAATGAACGATCGCAGAGTCTATACTTTCGGTCCATCTCAATATGATGACAATATTAACTGGACAGTGGCATTCCAACAGAAAACATTAAATTTCTGTAAGGAATTAAACCGCATTTTTGGCGAAATTACGAATGGTGAAACGCTGTTCATATACGATGTTAGTGAAGGTGGTTCTAGTTTTGACGACGAAGCACTTTGATGGTACTATCACAAGCAGACAGTTGACAACTGCCATCCAGAGTGGCTCGTGCCTCTTGTTTTTGGAAAAGTACTGTGGTAGAGCCATAGGGAATTCACCGAGAATCCGTTTTTTTCACGACCGTACTTATGATATTTGAAGAGTATGCTTAAGCGCCGTCAATAACTTATAAGTTCCAAGAAATTGCATTCGTCAAAAAGTATGATGGCACTACACTACCTAACTGCGGATTCAAGTCCAGGCTACTAAATGATATAATCGCCTAATGGAACTTTGGGAAGTATGCTAATAGAATTCTATTAGACAATAGAGAGCATTGAAAGGGATTATGCCATGAAATATGGCAAGAAATCAGATGACTTACCCGATACTTAAAAATGATTCAAATCAATTCGCATTGAATTAGTTTAAATCACTATAGTTATTATAAAGATGTATTATACTATTATTGGGTTTGCAAGTGGCAACCCACAAGGAGTAACAAGTAATGTCTAACGAACTTGAAAAATGTTCAAACCTTAAGGGGATAGCCGAGCATCTCGGCATGAGTAAGGATACTATCCGAATATTTAAAATATTTTAAACTTTAATTTTATCACGCCTTTAAATGAAGACATGATATACTATTTAATGGTATAAAAAAAGAATGGCTGTTATACCACTCTAAATCATTTTAAATTGACGTACGCTCAAGGTCGGGAGGATTTACTTGCAGTATATCTAAAGCCGAATTAGTATCCTTAATCCATACTCCAATATTTTCTATTGTAAGCACAACTGGCATTCTATCGTGAATATCTTTCATTGATTCGTTCGCAGTAGTGGTTAATATAACAAATTTATTCGCCGTAATTCCATCTTTCTCATATTCACTATATAGTCCTGCCATATATAGCATTGGTGATTGTGGTAAATTAAATAAATATTTGTCTTTTGTCTTTTTATCCTCTGTATGACTCCATTCGTAAAAACCTGTTGATGGAATTACACAACGGCGGTTAATCAGTGCATTATGGAAGGTGCGCTTTTCTAATGCAGTTTCTGCTCTCGCATTTATAATAACGCCCTTATTATGAAAGTTTGGAAATCCCCAATCCATTATAAGAGGCTTAGGCTTCTTATTTTCAAAAAGTAAAACAGGCACTCTATTAGTTGGGAATATCTCGCCTGTTTTAAAAGCACCATCATCCCCTAAGTTTTTAACGGCATCTTTTATTATCTCCTGCATTTCATAATTATCCGGCTCAATATTGTAACGTCCGCACATAATTTTCAATCCTTCCCTTCAATAAACCACCTATTATCCTCTAAAAATAAGTATACCTGTTTTCCACTAACCATGCAAGTATAACGTAATCCTATGCCACCAGCTTTAAGACTTGCAGCTCTGCAAACATCTATAATTTTATCAATTTCGAATGTGCGCTCATCTTCCCATTCGAATGATAATGGTCTTATCTGCCCTTCGGTATTAAATCCGGCTAATACACTAACATAAACTTTTCTTGCCATATAAGCACAACCTTATTTAAAATATGATACCGGGAAAATTACATGGTCATCTTTTGGATTTAGATTTGATAAGCCTGTATCATTAAGCATTAATCCACGTTGTATAGCGTAATGACCAAATCTACCTCGTATATCATCAATAGCCCTTTCAAGACTATCTGTTTTCTGTGCTTTAGCAATATCCGGCATAAAAGACATTTGAGGATTCAAAGTCAAAACTAAGTCACAAGCACGAACTCCAATACTGCGAATCGGTTTATCCCATTTATAATTATCTCTAAAAAGCTGTAAGGCTTTACTTGCTATCATATCAGAATTTGATGTCGGTATTTCTAATTTACCCTGTCTTCCAAATGAACAAAGTTCATTATCCCTTATATAAATCTGTACAGTTTTGCTTAGAAATTCATGCTTCCTTAGTCTTGCCGCAATGCTTTCGGCTAATACATAGATAGTAATTTTAACATCTTCATCATTGACCAAATCACGAGGAGTAGTTGTGCTATTGCCGATACTCTTAATTAACGATGTTGCCCCAACATTGGAAACAGCGGAATCATCAAGCCCATTTGCAAATGTCCACAACGTAAACCCCCATTTTCCAAGCCAATATTGAAGGTATTTAACATTTGTATTTGCCAAATCTCCAATAGTTTTTATACCGTATTTATTTAACTTTTTATGTGTTGAACGTCCCACATACAGTAATTCTTGCACAGGTAATTTCCATACAACCTCTTTAAAATTGTCCTTTGTAATTTCAGTAGTAGCATCAGGCTTTTTCATATCACTGCCGAGTTTAGCGAATATTTTGTTAAAGCTTACGCCAACAGAAGCAGTAACACCCATTTCAAACTTGATTCTATCTCTTATTTCATCAGCAACTCTTTTACCACTTCCAAATAATTTAGTGCTTGCAGTAATATCAAGCCAGCATTCATCTAAGCCAAAAGATTCTATTTGGTCTGTGTAGCTTGAATATATATCCCTTGCTAATTGTGAAAACTTTAAATATCTGCTGAAATTAGGTCTAACAACTACTAAATCTCTGCATTTTTGTTTTGCTTGCCATACAGCTTCGCCTGTTGTAATCCCAAATTTTTTAGCAATATAATTTTTTGCTAATATTATACCATGCCTCGCTTCAACATCTCCCCCTACTACCACAGGTTTATCTCGTATTTCAGGATTATATAAACACTCCACCGAAGCATAAAAATTATTAAGGTCAGAATGTAGGATAACTCTTTCCATTTTTTCAATTCCCCCTTGACATACTATACGCATAGTGATACTATTAAAGCGAAAGTTGGTTCGCAATTTAATAATACACGCATATTGTTTCGTTGTCAATATAAATCACGAAATTTGTTTCGCGATACAAAGAATGGAGTGTCCAAAATGACTTTTGGTGAAAAAGTGAAATACCAGAGAGAAAGATTAAAATTATCACAGTCAGCATTAGCAAAGGAAATAGGCGTTAGCTCTCGTACTGTTCAAAATTATGAGTCTGATAGTGGTTTTCCTAAAAGTATTGATATTATTTATAGATTATGTAAATTATTCGAGGTATCAACCGAATATTTGATGGGCGAAACACAAGAGTTTATTTTTGATGCTACAGCTAAATATGGCTCAATCGGCAAAAGAGATGCACAAGAATTAGTTAGTGAATTTGGCGGTCTTTTTGCAGGCGGAGAATTAAATGAAGAGGATAAAGATAAAGTGTTTAAGGCATTAACTGATATTTATTGGGAATCTAAAGAAGCAAATAAAAAGTATTCTTCTAATAAGAAAAAATAGTCTTTTGCAATACATATTCATGGAGGGATTTTAATTGTCTAAAGCTTATATAAAAAGAGATGTTGAAAAATTAATTAAACGCTGCGGCTCAAATAATCCCTTTAAAATTTGCGAATTTATTGGATTAAATGTTAGGTTTGCTGATTTAGGCAATTTAAAAGGAATGTATAAATATTATAAGAAAAATAGATATGCTTTAATAAATAGTGAATTGGATGAGCAAATGAAAAAGATCGTCTGCGCCCATGAATTAGGGCATGATAGATTGCATCAGCACTTTGCAAAGAATCACTGCTTACAAGAATTTATGCTTTATGATATGAAAAGTCGCCCTGAGTACGAAGCAAATGTTTTTGCTTCTGATCTACTGATTCCTGATAATAGTATTATAGAATTAATCAATGACGGCTATGATATGGAGCAAATTGCACGTGAACTTAGTACTGATATAAATTTAGTTGGAATAAAATTAGGTTCTATGAACACACGAGGATATGGGTTCAATATTGGTATTCCACACAGGTCAGATTTTTTAGGAAAATAATAAATATTTGAGGTGTTTAAGATGAAATCATTTCGCAAAGAGTTGAAATTTAATTTACCAACTCGCAGAGCTTATGTTAATATAACATGTAATGTGCAAGATTGCATAGATGAAAGTGGAGTTAAGGAAGGTATTGTTTTAGTAAACGCTATGAACATGCCCCGTCTTTTTACATATTGCCCTCAACGACAACCCTTCAAAATTTTGTAATCCTGTGATATAATTTGTTTTGTCCATTGTTAACATCCCTTCTTATCTCTCCTTAAGTTTTGGTAGACTTAAAGGATAACTGATTTTTAGGATGTTTTCAATGGATTTTTTCATTTTCCACTGCTACACTTTTTCATTAATATTTGCTACATTTTTATTTTACTATAAACAGTCAGCGATTTTGAACAAAGTTATTTCATCAAGCGGCGTTAGATCATATTTCCTAATAGACTTTCTTTTAAATATAGCACTATATAGATTTGCTTGTTCCAATTTTACACATCCTTTGATGGTATAACTTATTTTTATCTTTTATTCAATTCTTGAAGTTCTTCCCTCATTTGTCTGTATTTTACTATTGGCAAATCACCTTGTATTAAGTTTTCACCCATCCTTATAGATGTTTTCTTAGGAATTTGCGTTATAACGACTCTCTTATCCTGCCTTAAAATAATTTTATTAAAATAATTTCCTAATAAGTTTACCAATTGTTTAAGCACAGGAAAATTAACGAATTTCTGATAGTAACGAAGATAAATCATTGTATTCTCATCATCTATCGGAGCAAATGCTGCAAAAACCCTTAGCTTATCACCAATAAAATTTTGCCACACATTCGGGAAATGAAAAGCCAACTGAAACAATTTCTCATAGTTTTTTATTTGTTCAGGTTTTAGAGGTTTTGTTTTCCCATCGTCAAATATATTATTAACATAAAATCTCAATCCATCTTCCTGAGTTATTACTACTGGGCCATTTACTAATGTTTTATTTCCTTTGCCTATGGTGTTATAATGAACAAAAGGCAAATGAACAACATCTAATTGGTTTTCAATCGCTCTGGAATAATGCACAGGCCAATGGTCTTTAAAGGTTGCATATGAAAATCCTTCTTTCAAATCGTCAAAAAACGGTAATTCTGGCAACATAGTTCTTTCTTCTCCATACCATAACCAAACAAGACCATATGCTTCTTTTACTAAATAAGATTGCACATTATAATGTGGTGGAACAGGTGCATTTTTACCATTTGCAGGAATGACACACACCCTACCATTTCCGTCATATTGAAATCCATGGAATGGACACTCAATATTGTCCCCATGCACTTTCCCGCAACCTAAAGAAGCCCCACGATGACAGCATTTATCAATAATACAGCAAAGCTTTCCTGATTGATCACGCCAAAATACAAGATTTTCACCAAGACGCTTTACAGTTATTGGTTTTCCCTTAGGGATTTCCTTCGATTCCAAGATTGCATACCATTGATTGTAAATCATTATGTGTTCCTCCCAATTTTCAATATAACCATAGTTATTAGATTATCAAAAATATTTCTTAAGGTTTACATATTTTGCATGGAACATATCCAGTGCTAATGGCTTCTTATCTACTATATTATTACTATTCTACAACTGCAATTAAAGAAACTTCAATATTTCCTCTTATTGCCTTTGAATATGGGCAAACTTGATGTGCCTCTTGAATTAGAGCGCCTGCTGTCGTTTGGTCTATACCCGAAACTTTTAATACAAGTGTAACTTCAAGAGCAAAGCCGCCACTTTCATCTCTGCCAATACCTACTTCAGCTGTTATAGAGACCGAAGATAATACTAACTTTTGCAAGCGAACTACATGTTGAACTGCACTTCCAAAACAAGCAGCATATCCTGCTGCAAATAATTGTTCAGGATTTGCACCCTCTTTTCCAGAACCACCAAGTTCCATAGGTAAAGCTAGTTCAAATTGTAGCGGGCTTTTCAAAACCTCTACTTTGCCATCTCGGCCACCAGTAGATACTGCTGTTGTTTTATACATTATTTCCATTTACTTTTCCCCCTAATTTTATTTTATAAGTGATAAATATTCACCATAACCACTTGTTTCCATTTCCTCAATGGGTATAAACCGCAAAGCTGCACTGTTAATGCAATATCTTAGTCCACCTTCTTCAATCGGCCCATCATCAAAAACATGACCTAAATGACTCTTGCCAACATTGCTTCGCACCTCTGTTCTTACCATTCCATGAGTTGTGTCACGCTTTTCAATTATATTGTCCGAATTGATTGGACGAGTAAAGCTTGGCCAACCACAGCCAGAGTCAAATTTATCAGTTGAGATAAACAAAGGCTCACCAGTTACAATATCAACATATATTCCTTTTTTATGATTATCCCAATATTCATTCATAAATGGGGGCTCTGTTCCATTCTCTTGAGTAACTTTATATTGCAGAGCGCTCAATTTTTGTTTTATTGTTTCTTCATTTGGCTTGGTGTATAAATCTTGCTCAATGATATCACTTAACTTTGAAAAATCTATATGGCAATACCCCCCTGGGTTCTTTTCAAGATATTCTTGATGATATTCCTCAGCTAAATAATAGTTATCAAGTGGTAATACCTCAGTAACAATAGACTGTTCATACTTTCTCTGTTCATTTTCTACGGCGGCTTTTATAATAGGCAAATCGGCATCATCTACATAATAAATGCCAGTTCTGTATTGTGTACCAACATCATTTCCCTGCTTATTTAAGGTGGTCGGTTCAATAATCTTGAAAAAATATTCAAGTAATATTTTGAGTGTTAAACGGCTTGAGTCATATTTAACATTAACTGCCTCAACGTGACCAGTTGTAGCAATATCATAATAAGTTGGTTTTTGAGTTTTGCCATTTGCATAGCCAACAGTTACCTCTACAACACCAAAAATACGCTTAAAATATGCTTCTACTCCCCAAAAACAACCACCCGCAAAAAATATCTCTCGCAGTTCATCTGCATTATATTCTATACCAATATTAGGATTCACAGGTAATTTATTATTTCTCATAAAATACACATCCTCGTATTAATTATAAATTATTTTACAATTACAGCAGTACTCGAAGCTGTAACATAAACATATTATTTGCCTGCCTTAATACTTCGAATAATAATATACCCTACAGTTATAAGAAATAATGCAATGCAGACCGCAACAGTAGTTATTATAGCTGGGTATTTTTCTGCAAAGCCAGTTATTGAGGTGTGTTTTATTAAAATGCCTACGTAAGCCCAAATAAGAACAAGACCATAAGCGATATCCTTATTCTTAAGCATTGTAGTAATTCCAATAAGCATACCGACAGAAATAATAATTACTGCCCAAGTTGGTTCTGCTATTCCAAAACCATTCCAACCTAAACTAACAAGGAGTGTTGTAGCATTAGCAATTGCTATTAACAATTACATATAAACCATTTGATATTCTTTTATAATGTTTTGCTTCAATAATAGACTCATCATATGTAAAATATATCCTGGTACGTCCTTTAAATTCATTAGTCTTGTCCAAGTTATCAGCTAAACTATATAGCCATAGCCTTAATTCGCAATCTTAAAAGCATTATCCTTAATTGCCTCAATAATCTTCATAATCTTCATTGCATCAACCGTAGGGAAAATCTGCGTTATCCTGCCGATGGTAGTAAACGGTTGTTCTGCAAGTTCGCTGTTATCCTTAATGTATCCATTTCTAACCACATAATCAACAATTGTCTTAATATAATTAATCTGCGGTGCGGTTAGGCTTTGATTATTCAAATATTCTGAAAAAGCTAAATTAGCCGCCTCTTGGGTTAATCCAGTAATACTTCTAACCAATTCACCGAGTGCAGTATTGGCGTATTCTTTTTCGTAATCGTCCTTTGTTCCAAGCTCATGCCATAAGATTTTTTCTAATTCCTTATAATCGCTAATATTCAACGGCATATTATTCGCTAACTTATGAATAGCTAAATGGTCTTTATGTGCAATAATATACTGATTAACTTTATTTTTGTAATTTTCATCAGCCGTTTCGTACTCATCTAATCGTCTACCCTCAATAATTGATACTATCTCGTCTTGTAAATTTGCAACAACATTACCACCAGTTGGCTCTATGAGTTTAATTAAATCACGAAGCTCAATTCTTACATTTTCAATATCAAAAATTGAACCCCCATCCCAAAAGCTAGATGTCTGCACCTGTTCAATTATCTCTTTTTTCGCCTTTATTTGAGGCATTGTTCCATTCTTGGATAAGTCTTTTGCAACGTTCATTGTTCTTTTGATTATTCTTGTAACAATCTTTTCCTCTCCATTTAGAACTGAAAACATTAATAGATACATTGATAAATCAAAAGACTTTGCCTTATCATCTGGGTCAGTTGATATAATTAAGTAACCAATGTGGTTGGTTAAATTAATTATATCATTATCAGATAAAGCAGTAAATGTGTTTATATCTGAATATTTCTCAACATATAGCCTTTGTTCTTTAACAGCAAAATTAGCCATAGGTAGAGCCTTAATACTTTTAATAATATCCTCTATAAGTTGGTTTCTAAACTCTTGATGCTTCTCATCTGCAAAGCGTAAATCTTGTAGCATCATTACAATATGAGCTTTAGTTATAAAAATGCGTTCTGTTGTGCCAATTACATTTTTAGCTTGTATCTCATTTTTCCTTTGGCTAAAGAACTCAAAATTACCGCAATAGTCAAAAATATAAAACTCTTTTTTGTCCTTACCAATATCAAGAAGGTCTTTACAAAGACGTGTTCCTCTACCTAACATCTGCCAAAACTTGGCTTTGGAACGTACTTTTTTAAAGTATACCAAATTAACTATTTCAGGCACATCAATTCCTGTATCAAGCATATCTACTGATATTGCTACTTGTGGGTATTTTTTAGGTTCTTTAAAATTAGTTATCAAATCGCTTGCGTAATTTATACCATCATATATTTCTGCTGCAAAACTCCCAGAAAGGGAAGGATAGAGAACATCAAATCTTTCTTTAATTATCTTTGCATGGTCTTTATTAGCTGCAAAAATAATGGTTTTTCCGAGTTTATCTCCTCCCTCAACCTTTATACCTCTTTCCATTAATCCAACAATAACCTTATCAATAGTATCTATATTGAATAACCACGCATTTAATGCAGCGGCACTAATATTCTCTGGGAATTTCGTTCCATCGCCAAAGGTCTCTTCATATATCGCTTTATCTTCTTCAGACAATTCATCATATATAATACCATCTTGGGTGAACCGTGTCATTATCTCTACACAGTGGTAGTTTACTAAAACCTTGTCTTCAAAAACAGCGGTTTCAAATGGATAATTATAGGTGGGAAGCTTATCTGGAACTTTAAAGAAATCATAAGTATTCTTATCTACATCCGATTTTGGGGTTGCAGTCATTCCGAGCAACATGGCATCAAAATACGAGAATATTGAGCGATATTTTCTGAATATGCTTCTATGTGCCTCGTCAATTATGATTAAATCAAAATGTGCAGGGGTAAAGAGACGGTTTCCGTCCTCTGTTTTTTCATTATCTATTGCATTCATTATGGTTTGGTATGTAGAAAATATAATCCGTGCGTCCTTATTATCTTTGTCTTTATCATCAAGTAAGTTGCAAACTGACGCTTGTGGTAGCAAGTTTATAAAGGATTTTTTAGCTTGTTTAACAAGCTCAATTCTATCTGCTAAAAAGAGCGTATTTTTAACCCAATTACACTTTGATAACACATCAACCAAAGATATAGCGGTTCTTGTTTTGCCTGAACCAGTAGCCATAATCCATACAGCATGGCGACGTTTATTTTTGTAAGCTTCACAAGCCTCTTTAACTGCTAACTTTTGATAATATCTATCAGTTATATCATTATTAATAACAATCTTATCTAAATTCAGTCTTGATGTCCTACGCTGAATTAATAGCTGTATTTCATCCTTTGTGAATACTGCATACACAGGTCTTCTTGGGTAACCAGCACCATCATCCCATAGCCATGCTTCATAGCCGTTTGCTAGGAATATAACAGGTCTTTGCTTGAACATTATTTCAAGTGCATCTGCATATAGTTTTGCTTGATGCACACCCTTTTCTAAAGATATGCTTGTCCGCTTGGCTTCAATAATTGCAATAGGCTTTTTGTTATCACCATATAGAACATAGTCAACATATCCCTTATTTTCGTCATTGGGCATTGGTGAAACTTCTACTTCTGTTATGCAATCCTTGTCAAAAGTAAACCCTGCATCTATAATATCAAAATCAATATACCGTTTTCTAGTTTCATATTCAGATATTTCATCAACATTAAACGTTCTTGATTGTTGATTTTTAGCTCTGTCTGTTTTTAACTGCTCACTTAAATTATTGATTTTGGCTAATAATTCCTCGTTCTGTTTTGCCTTGTCTTCAAGCTCTGCATTTAGCTTTTCAATATCGACTTTTATATTTTCTGTTATTTTTAAAAGGCTTTCATCATATTTTCTATCACAATAATTATCACCATAGCAATAATCAATCCATAGCACAAATTCAAATAATGTTACAAGCGATAATATAGCATCTTCTTTAGATATTTTCACATTTTGGTGTGCGGCATTATTGCCAACTCGTATAATAAACCTTAAGCGTGATTGTATTTTACTTTCCACAATCTCAGAAAACTCATAGTAGTCAATGAGCGTTTTAAGAGTATATGTCTTGGGTAGCTGTATGCCCTCAGCATTATACAACCAAATTACAGCACATTCCAAAGCTGCACGAGTAAGAACCGCACAAGCCTTAAATGATGCAGCAAAGCCAAGCTCCGCCTCTACGCAAGAATCCGCAAAGGCTTTATATTTTTCGTTTTCTATAAGAAAATTAAAATTAGCCATTATATCACGCTCCTTAAATACTATATTTAATTAAAATACTTGTCCATCAAGCAATCAAATAAGGTTTCCATTTGTGATAATGATTTTTTGAAAAGTTCTTTTTGGGTCTCTGATTTTTCTACGATTGAGGCAAATTGGTTTTGGAGGGTGATGGGTGGAAGCATGATTTCAAAATCTTTTATCATTCCTAAATTTAAGTTTGGTTGGTTACCACCACGTCCCAAGAGTCTAAGCGTATCGTATGATAATATAAGTAAATACAAAGCATAATCTGGTATATATTTTTTTGAGGGCAAAATTGCAGCACAAGCTTGATTAATAGTAGCATCTATTCCTAATTTAGCTACCATTCCTCTTGTCTTTCCTTGACCATACATAGCTATAAGAATAGCACTAGTTGGGATTAGAGATGCATTACTGTTTTTCAAACCACTCTCCGTTATATACTCTTCAACTTTTACTATTGTATTTCTTTTTATCTCACCAGTTTTAACCCAAGGAATATTGCCATTCCAATAATCCGCATTATCTCTGCTGGGTGTACCTCCAGTTTTCACTTCTGTTAAATCACATAACTTTATAACTTCCCAGCCCATAGGGTTAGTCACAGGGTCGCCAAACATTGTATAAAATACACTTTTGATATATTCGTCTATCTTTTCAATCTGCTTTTTCCGTGCATAAATTACACCTTTGACCTTGTCAAGGGTGTTTGCTATTTGAATTTGAGTTTCAAGCGGAGGTAGTGGAATTGGAATATTTTCTAAAACATTTCTACTTATATGAGGAATGGTAGCACCAGTGCAATTTTCCCTTAAATACTTAAACTTACTTTGTAAATACATACCAATATAATTAGTATGTATATCCTTCATTTCGCTTTTTAATACTGCAAGTGTACTTCCTATTGCACCATTTAAACCGTAACCAATTGTGCCTGCATTAGCACCGTCCCAAGCAATTATTATGTCGTTTATATTTGCATAAGCATATCCTTTTGACTTATGACAATATTTGATATTATTATCATTCCGCAAGTCATCAATTTGTATATACCTTATCGAGCTTTCTTTTATTTCAGTTGCTTCGATTTTTGTGCCTTTTTTTATCTTGAAAATTTCGCCCAACTTAACCTTTTCCATTACATCGCACCCCTTAACTCCATAAGGGACTTAGCAATTTCATTTTCCAAGCTTTCAATCTCATCTAATATATCACTCGGCTGTGCATACTTAACCCTTACATAGTCGGTTTCCTTATACTTATTAATTGATAAATCATATTCATTAGCTACAATTTCAGCCTTTGAAACAAAAAAGCATTTACCCTTGCGGTCATTATCCTTTTCATTTTCCCTGTTTTTAAATCTCTCTATAATGTCTGGAATGTCATTTTTATCTGTTTCATTTCGTTTGTCGTCCAGCGTTAAGCCGTCAGCCTCCATGTTATAAAACCACACATCACTCGTACCGCCAGCACATGTTTTAGTAAATATCAAAATAGCGGTAGAAACCCCTGCATACGGTTTAAACACACCAGAAGGCATAGAAATAACACCCACCAAATGGTGATTCTCAACAAGCTCCTTCCTCAAATCCTTATGAGCCTTAGAGCCACCAAACACTACGCCATCTGGAACAATAGAAGCACATCTGCCCCCAACCATTAAAGCCTTTATAAACATGGACAAAAACAACAATTCTGTTTTCTTTGTTTTTGTAATAGCAAGTAAATCCGATGCAACACCATCATAATCCAAGCTACCTGTAAAAGGCGGATTAGCAAGAATTAAAGAAAATTTACTCCTATCGGTGTTTTGGCTAGATAGAGAGTCTTTATAATCAATATTAGGTTGTTCCACGTTGTGGAGCATCATATTCATTGCTGCAATTCTGAGCATCGTTTGGTCGGTGTCATAGCCATAAAACATATTGGTTAGATAATGCTCTTTTAAGTCTTTATCATAAAGCAAATCTGCATGATTATTAACCAAATATTCACTTGCAGATACTAAAAAACCCGCTGTTCCGCAAGCAGGGTCACAAATAGTATCTTGTGGCAATGGTTGCATAAGCTCCACCATCATTTTGATAATGTGGCGTGGCGTTCTAAACTGACCGTTTTGACCAGAACTCGAAATTTTACCAAGCATATACTCATAAATATCGCCTTTTAAATCCCTGCCTTTAAGAGTAAGCTCCGATATACCAGTAACAACCTTTTCAAGCATTAAAGGTGTTGGAATTATAAACATTGCATCTTTCATATATTTAGAATAAGCAGAAGATTTGTCTGCATTTAATTCCTTAATAAAAGGAAACACCTCAAGCTGAACCACAGAATACATTGTTTGCGAATCCTTGTTTTTAAAATTGCTCCATCTCAAATGTTGCTTATCTTCATCAAATATCCGAGGAAGCTTAACATTAAGAACAACCTCTTCAGCCTCATTCTCAATTTCCCTATCATCAAGTGATTTTATAAACATTAAATATGTAAGCTGCTCAATAACCGAAAGCGGATTAGCAATGCCCCCAGCCCACATATCTCCCCAAATTTTATCAATTTTACTTTTCAGTTCAGATGTAATCAATATCTTTTCCTCCTACGCAAATGGACAAATGATTTATACGTTTTTTATGTATAAATGGTATATATAGCAATTTAAAAGTATATTTTTAGACGTAATAACACAAAATATATTATATTCCAAAATCATAATATTGTCAATGATTTACACAGCATAATCTCACAATTCAATATATTATTTGCCACACACAACAAAGGACACCTACTGTTCTGAACCGAGCAGATGTCCTGAATTATCATCATTTTCCTTTTTTTATTCTCTTGTATACTAAACTAAGTTCTATTGATGCTCTTCCTCCGCTCATTGTAGAAGCCTTATCATAACATTTCTTAGCTTGGTCGAATTCACCAACATCACAAAATGCAGTGGCGATTGAAGTTAGCATAACATGATTAACAATAGATTCTCCATATCGTTTTTGTGCTGTAGAAAACAAGTCTATAGCTTTATTTGGAAAACCAGTTGCAAGATAACAAGATGTGATACGAGGAAGCATTGTTTTAATCGTGGCATAATCAGAATTATCGATTACAAACTGATAAGCTCTAATCGCATAAGTGAAACTTCTTGTTTCTTTAAGTCCATCGGCTAATTCAATTACTTTAGAAATGTGAATAGACTCAAAATCAATTTCTTCATTATACTTTTTATTTAAGGCTGCTTGAGTTACAAGCGGAACGACCATGCCCCTAGAATCTACCCACTTTTTCCCATTCAACGAATATGTATTAGATTGATATTCAATTGTTTTCATACAATTTTCCTCCAACTAATTATTTAATCTAATACATATTACTATAAAGACCGCAATTAGGTATTGTACCTATATCACCAATTATCCTTATATCAGCTAAATCCACGCTATCAAAAAAAGTATGTACAAGAACGCTATATGCCGAAAGAAGACTATTAACAGGTGGATAGTATGTGCCACCAAGTGCGGGAGATATTTTAAGTAGTTTATCAAATATAGCTTGAACCCTATCATTATGCTCACCATTTACCATAATAACAATTGAACCACGTTCCGACACCACTTCAACTTCACTTTCTACTCCACGAAATATTCCTTTTGCAATTATTTTAGGGGCTACTTTTGCCACATTTCTCAACCTCCACGTAATATATATTATGTAACAAATTTAACTTTTTAGTATTATATCAAAAATTTACCAATTTCGCAATATCAAACATTCCAATAAAAAGTCCAATAATTGTATATTTATACATTTTTTATTGCTACATTGACATTTTTCAACAAACTATTGATTTACCCTACATATATGTGATACAATACTGTGAAAATTCAATTAATATGGAGGCTATCAGATGAACAGATCAGAATTAATAACAGCAATAGCAGAGAAATCAGGAATGACAAAAAAGGATGCTGAAAGCATACTAAACGCAACATTAGAAAGCATCACATCAGCACTTAAAGACGGAGACAAAGTTACTCTTGTAGGCTTTGGCACATTCGAAACCCGCAAAAGAGCTGCTCGTAAAGGTAGAAATCCACAGACAGGTGCAGAGATTGCAATAGCTGAATCTACAACACCAGTATTCAAAGCTGGTAAAGTTCTAAAAGACGCAGTTAACTAATAAAAGCTCTGACGGATTTTAATTATCTGTCAGAGCTTTTGTTTTATTACCTAAAAAAGAATGGGAATCCTAATAATCTGCATAACCTGCGATCACCAAATGGGCAACGCCTAGCCCTTCTGTCAAATCCATCAGATCGATTAAATCTACGACGCCTGTTAATCATACATTTCACTCCCTTTATAGAAATCGAAATGAGCTTTCAAAATAATGCTCTTTACATAATATTCGCACGATCTACTAATTGACACATTTCGACAAATAAATAAACTTCTCGACTATACAGTTGTGACAAAGTATAACTTACCACATATACCAACATCTCAAACTCGCAAGGGCAGAAACCCACAAACAGGTGCAGAAATTTCAATAGCAGAATCTACAACACCAGTATTCAAATCTGGCAAAGTACTAAAAGAGGCAGTAAAGCTCTGACGAGTTCAGATTTATCGTCAGAGGCCAGTGGCGGGCTATCGGCAAACTGCCTTGTTTTATTGTGACACTCTGAAATTCTTATCATTTTGTTTAGATAAACTGTTCCTTGTTATTAATGATATACTTATAATTTAATTCTTCTAAATTATCGGGATACTGATAAAATTCAGCATCACATTCGTTTAATAATTCGTCAACAGCATCGATCAATATTTTATCAAGTAGTTCCTCTCGCTCGTTACGATTTTTCGGAAGTTCACTGCCTAAAATCATAAGTGCCTTTTTGTAAATTTTTGCTGTTTTATCTGCTCCGATTGCACTTAGGGAGTTTACGGTTTCATTGGCAAAATCGCCACTGCTATTATAAAAAAATTGAGAAAACCCACCGTTATTAACTTCTGATTCAAGTTGGGTACTAAAATAAAATATCTTTTCTGCATCAGTCAGTTTTCCTATATCTTCTCCATAATTACACTTTTGGCACAACCACCCATTCATAGCAATTAAGAATTGGTTCTTATCAGCGATTGACCAGATGGCATCTAAATTGGTATCCCATAAGGCATTGAATTTCTTAACCGATTTTTCAATTTGCTTCTCTAATTTCTTTTTACCGAATAATTTAAACATCTAACTTCCTGTTCCTTTCATAAAACATAAACAACATATAATCAAGACCCCATTTATCGGTTACATCTAACCTGCCTCATATACTTTAGATTTATCCACAATTTCAAATAATTTTTTCGCATAGTAAACGCCTTTTAACAGTTTATTTTGAAGTGAATTATTTTGTAATAAGTGCAAATAAGCATGATGTAGAGCGATAAATCCTATTCCCACAAATCATCCATCATTTTCTCTATCCGTCCTCTACGAAGATTTGTTTCTTCCTCATCAAAAACTATGCTATCGCTATCTACCACTAATACAGACCCTTCACTAACTCCATAAGGCATCTTATTCCTTTCAATATTTATCATTGCCTTATCTTCACATTCGCACACAGCAAAGTTACCTTCAAAACGGTCAATTATTACTTTCACAAAAACACCCCTTATGGATTGCATATTTTACAAGCTATATAACCTGCACCTACAGCAGCATCCCTTGCGTCAAAGAATACTCTATTCTTATCTGAAGGTAGAGATCTACAAGTCGGCAAATGAAACTTTTTAGAAGATTTATTTCCAATATACTGGTCAGTTGTCGGTGTGCTACCGTGATTACTACTTACAACCGGTGGTGCTTGCTGTTTTATAGGCGATGCCTTCTTATCAAATTTAATTGTGTTTCCATCACTTATTGCAATAATTGTTCCTGATTCATCTGTGCGGAACACCTGTACTCCTGCACTACTTAGTTTGCTTAAAGTCAATGCTGCTGGGTGGCCATACGAATTGCCCGCTCCAACAGATATAATAGCGTATGAAGGTTTAACAGCATTTAAGAAAGCAGGTGTTGTTGAAGATGTACTGCCATGATGACCAACCTTTAGTACATCTGCCTTCAAGTCATATCCTTTTCCAAGCATTTCAGATTCAGAAATATCCTCGGCATCACCCTCTAGCAAGAATGAAGTCTTACCATAAGTAAGCTTAACTACTACTGAACTATTATTTAAATCTTCATAACCCGAGGAGTTTGGTGCTAATATTGTAAAAGCCGCATCTCCCAAAGAGTATGAAGTGCCTGGAATAGGAGATGTAACCTTAAGCCCTTTTGATGATATTGCAGTTAAAACATCCTCAAATGTCTTAGTGGTGTTTGAAGCCTTAGGCATTATAATCTTACCTATATCAAATGCCCCTATTACATTATCCATACCACCTATGTGGTCTTCATGTGGATGTGTCCCTATTACAAAATCTAACTTTGAAATACCCTGCGAGCGAATATATGAAACTACTGCGCCACCATCTGCATTGTTTCCTGCATCTATTAGCATGGAAGCTCCATTTGCCTTAATTAGCATACTATCGGCTTGTCCTACATCGATGAAATGTATTGATAATTCTCCGCCTGGAACAATTGGGACATCGACATTTGATGCCTTTAATGGAGATGTTGTTGGCACTATTACCGCTGATGCTCCAGTTTTTTGTTCTGACAATGATGGAGTCGGTGATGGCACATTGATACTGTTTGAACATGCCGAAAGATTAGCTATTATTAGTAATGCGGCTAAAATAGATTTTTTACGCATTTTCATACCTCCAATTTACTTTTTATTCATATCAAGAAGTGCTGCAATATAGGCATCTGCGAGTGCTTTACTCTTGGTATCAAGTTCAAAATATGTACATGTCAGTTGCTCACCTCTAAGAAGATAGTCAATCGACACCTTTAGGTAATCACACATAATAATAAGTATCTTAGTTACTGGTAACCTCTTGTTGTTTTCATATTGTGATATAGCGGATTTAGTTATTCCTTGACAACCAAGATGGGCTAATTCCATTGCCAATTCTTCTTGTGTTAATCCTCTTTGTTGACGTAACCTTTTTAACCTCTGACCGAAGCAGCTCATATAATAGCCACCCACCTTTTACCTTGAATTTCTAACATTCAAACCACCTTTAATCATTATATCAACTATTTCCATATATTACAAGACATATTATACCAACATTTGATATAATCTAATATATTTCCATAAAATATCATTATTTTAGATATATACTAACAACAAAACCCTATGAAATTAATCATAAGGTTTTGTTGTTCACTTCACTCATTAACTTTTTAATCTCATACAAACCTTGTGCGATTTCATCACTTGGGAAAAGTTTATAAAAACAAAGTTATATATTAATCTTCATCAGGTACTTGCTGCAACTGAGGACTTTCTTTGAATTTTATTATGATATTGTCCTTCTCATTATAGGTTACACTTTCATATGGGATTTCAAAAAAGTCTAATACATCTGTTATTTTAATATAGTTACGTGAATTATATATGATAGACGGAGCATAATCTGCCTTTACTTCAGTAGAATACAAATATTTTTTCGCCATATTATTTGCATCGTATAAATAACCCGATTTTGCCGTTTGCGAACTAACAAAACCGTCTATACCTAGGGGTTGATCTGAAACTTTATTAAATCCAGGGAAGTAAGGATGATCGTCACCAATATCTATAATCCGATATCCATATCGTGCCATTGTTAAAATTCTATAAAGTGTCGTTTGTGCAGCGTAACATGTCCCATCATTACCTATCAAACCAATGTCACGCATAAAAAGAGGATATACCGTATTGTCATTTGGCAATTGAATAGATATAAAAAACACTTCATTTGTTTTTATAGAATCTACATTTGTTTTTATAGCATCTACATTTGATGTAGGTTTTATATCGGGGGTTTTACCAATATATACACTTTTGGTTGTTTCATCCCAACTAACGGATTTTCCAAACGCTTGAGCAATTGCTCTTACTGGTAAATATGTAGTTCCTTCATATATAAAAGGCTCTACTATCTTATCATTTGCATCTTTCGGATCAATCTTAACACCATCAACAAAAATTTTAATATCTTCATATAAAGCTGTGATTGATTTTTGCATTTGTGCACCAAACCCTACAACATTTGTTAAAAGCAATCCAATTATAAGTCCTAAAATAAGCCCTTGCAGTCGTTTTCGCATATTAAACCCTTCCTTCCATTTTTACAAAATGTATTTACTTATACTTTAACATATAATGTTAAAGTTTTCAAGATGATTCTATGATTTGCATTTCTACTCGTAAGAGAGCAGCTCGCAAGGGTATAAACCCAATGACAGGCGCAGAAATTACAATTTATGAGTCTACAACACCAGTGATATATTTAGTTATAAAATTAAAAATAGATCTCATTAAACCTGTGCCATATGCATACCCATATTTTTTAATTCACATCATACTCCAATTGTTCAGTTAATGGGTGTGGTTGAGGGCTATCTAGACTATCCCATAAGAATGCTTTTATTTTTTTAATTCCTGATATGCCAGTTACGTCAAAATTATAGCTTGTTTTATTTTCCTCTACTGGTTGGTCGATAACATATATTAAATTATCGTTTTCATCATATACTGCTACAGTAATAATTGGCAAAGTATGATACGTGCTCTTGTCATTAGAAACATTTACAGAGATAGTATTATTTACATTTGCTAAGTTTGATAATTGCCAAATAACATCGTCATTAACTTTATACGGATTACCCACACTACCATCACCTGATGTAAAAATTACAGATGTCAAATTTATGTAGAAAGCTGGCCTGACACCAAGAGCGTAGCTGATATAAGCACTGGTGATGCTGACATAGCCTTCTTTTGTGATATTACGGACACTACCATAAGAATCTGCGGAAGGGGAACGGAGCCAATAGTGACAGTTTTCACCAGAATTTAAATTATTATTATAGGTTGAATTATCCACAGCTTTTTGCGTTGGTTGCCCTATGTGATAGCTCGTCCCAAGTATGCTACGATTTTGATAGACCTTGTTTACTTGCTTAACATCAAGCAAGAACATTTTGTCAGTTACATTATGGTAATATGCTAAATCGTAGTTTTGTATTACTGTGGAAATATAAGGGTTATAAGTGTGAACAGCTGTGCCGTCAATTTTTAATTTGGTTATGTCTAGACTATTAAGAAGTGACTTTTGAGTAACTGACTTTATAGCAACCCTCTCAATTGCTGTAAAATTGTCTTCTATCAAAAAGCCTTTTTCGTCAGAATAAGCATTCCAGCCATTGTAAACATTATCAGCAATAGGTGGACAGCCATCTAGCCAAATTACATTGCCAGATGTTGCAGTAGAATTAAGCCAACTTCTCATGTTTGAGGTTTCCCATAAGTCAGAACCATTGTATGTGCGGCTGTTATTATAATCTACTTGGGTAGTTCCATCAATATATTTATGGTTACCTGCTGCATCAAATGGCTTAATAGATATAATCTTATCAGACAACATAAGAGGACCATTTTCATCAATATCTACACAACGCCATAAAATTTGATCATTATTATATTTGCCCATTAAAACATAGTCTCCAATATTTATGGCTGAAATGCTAGATGTCCACTTTGCATATAGAATTATATTATTTGTTACACTATCGATAGAAAAATTCCAAGGTGTTGATAATTCTGTTTCCTTGTACCAGCCTGCAAATACAAATCCATCATATATTGGAGTGGTTGGCTCAGTAATTACCGAATTATAATATGCCGTTATGCTTGTTACTGAACTACCACCGTTCGAATTAAAGGTTACTGTATAATTGTTCAATATCCATTTTGCATATAATTCAGTATTTGTGCTTAATACTGTTCCTGCAACAGCAGCATTTGTTAAACTAACATTTTTATACCAGCCAACAAAAGTAAAACCAGGCTTTATAGGAGTCGGAAGTGGATTAGGTAAAGCAGTTACACCACTAAGATTTGCTATTTGGCTTCCATCGATAGAATTAAAGGTCACTGAGTATGTATTTAATGTCCATTTTGCATATAGTGTCGTGTTAGTGCTAATTATAGCACCTGTAACAGCAGCATTTGTTAAATTAATATCTTTATACCAACCAACAAAAGTAAAACCAGGCTTTATAGGAGTCGGAAGTGGATTAGGTAAAGCAGTTACACCAATTTGGGTTAATATTGCATTTCCTCCATTAACATCGAAAGATACAAAATAACCAGAAAATACAGAAGTTTGATAGCCATTCCATGTAGGGGTTGTAAAGCCAGAAGAACCTGCTTTATAATAAATCCGAAAGCTAGAATCATTATAATAAAACGCATTTGAGCCTAAGGTGCTTGGTGCATTACCTTCAAAGATTGCACTAGTTAAACGATTATAAGCAAATGCATATTCACCAATGCTGGTAACGTTCTTTGGAATAGTTATGCTTTTTAATTTGTAACAAGAAGTGAAAGCATATTTATAAATAGTTATAACGCTGTTTGGCATTATTATGCTGGTTAAATTTTCGCAAGAATAAAATGCGCTATCACCTATATTTACAACGCTGTCTGGTATGATATATGTACCGTTTTTACCACCAGGGCACTTTATAAGAGTAGTTTTGTTTTTATTAAACAAGACACCATCGATGCTACCATAATTGCAGTTTGCACTGTCTACATCTATATTAGTTAAATTAGCGCAGGAGGAAAACGCATCATTACCAATGTTGATAACACTATTTGGTATAGTTAGACTTATTAAGTTACGGCAACCCCTAAGAGCCGAATTGCCAATAACAACAATGCTATTTGGTAAATTTATATTAATTAAATTAGTACATAGGAAGAACGCTGTATTACCAATAGTAATAACACTATTTCCCATGGTTATGGATGTTAAGCCAGTACAATAAAAAAATGCATCATTACCAATGACGGTTACGCTGTTTGGTATGGTATATGCACCACTTTTGCAATCTGGATATTTAATAAGAATTGTCTTGTTTTTATCAAACAAAACACCATCAAGGCTACTGTAGGCAGTGTTAGTGCTATCAACATTTATACTTGTTAAGCTGCTGCATTCTGAAAAAGCTTCATCTCCAATACTGGTTACGCTTCTTGGTATAGTTATATTTTTTAAATTATTGCAAGAGTAGAAAGCACTATTACCAATGCTAGTCGCGTTGCTTGATAAAGTTATATCGCTTATGTTAAAGCAATTGCTAAATGAGCTTATTTCAATATTTATTACGCTATTTGGTATAGTATATTCTCCAGTTTTACCACCTGGAAATCTTATAAGGTTTGTCTTACTTTTATTAAATAATACACCATCAACGCTACTATAATTGATATTCAAACTATCAACATCTATTCCGGTTAAGCTATCGCAGTATGAAAACGCCAGAATTCCAATACTAGTAACACTTTTTGGTATGGTTATACTGGTTAAATTTCTGCAAAAGCCAAATGCTGTGCTACCAATTTTGGTAACAGTAGTAGGAATTGTTAGGGTTGTTAAGGCAGTGCATTGGTAAAATGCATCATTACCAATGCTAGTAACACTTACCCCATCTATTGTGCTAGGTATAACTACATTACCACCTTTACCTAAATACTTTGTTATAGTTCCTGTTGCAGCGACAAAGGTATAATTAGGATCTGCTGCATGTGTTGTAATTGGCAAAACAATATTAGCTGCAAAAATAGAAATAGCCATCATTAAGGTTAAAAGTACGCTCGTTGTCTTTTTCATCTTATCCCCTCGCTTTTTGTATTTTAGTTAATCGAACCTCCACGTAATATTTACCATTTTTTTACATATTTTGTAGTATATCATAAATATTTACATAGCACAAGACAAACATTAATTTTTTTTAAGTTTTTAAGTTTTTTATATAATAACGTTTACACAACACTACAAAAACCGCCAACCTAAGCAACTATATTTCAGCTACTTGAGTTGACGGGAACAAACATTATCTAAAAGTATTTTTATTCTGTATTATATCTTCCATTCCACTTCCTTGCCATCCTTAAAAATAGAAGTCATTTCATTTTCCCCACAAACAATAACCCTATCTAATAGTTATATTAACTATTGCTATAACATAATATAATTAGAAATCTCTGCTTGTTACGACAGTATTCAAAGCTGGCAAGGCATTAAAAGAGGTGGTTAAGTAATAAAAGGCTCTGACAGTTTTGTCAGAGCTTATGTTTTTTAAAACGGCTAAATCTTTTAGTCGGAGTGGTTATACATTAATTAGTGTAAAATATGATGCGAAAGTACCTTCAATCGAAAAATTATGTAACAACGATTCGATAAAATATATTTCCGATGTTACCTTTTAATTTACGCTTCGCGAGTATACTACACCAGTATTCAAAGTTGACAAAGTACTAAAAGACGCACTTAACTAATATATGTATAAGTTTTGCTACATTTGGTAAAATATTATCGAAACCACAAATGTGGGAAATAATATACGAGGAGTGTAGTAAATAATGGCTAACAACAAACTTGTACCAGATGCTAGAGCAGCACTTGATAAGTTCAAGATGGAAGCGGCTTCGGATGTAAGTGTTAACTTAAAACAAGGATATAATGGAGATCTCACTTCTAAACAAGCAGGTTCAATTGGGGGACAAATGGTTAAGAAAATGATCCAATCATACGAAGATGGTATTAAATAAACATTTTTTTAGACTGCTGAATTTTTAATTTGGCAGTCTTTTTAATGCTTTTAGAAGGTAGATTTACCAAATAAAATCATACTATTTATAAGGATTTTATTTGAAGCTTTAATAAACCGCAAGCGACCTCAAAAATAATAGATTTTGCATAATAACAAGCTACAAATCACATAGATTAACTGTAATCGCCTAATTCCACGATGTGTTAATATTGCATATCTATTGCATTAGGTCTATAATGAATTTATAAAGCAACTCAGAAATGAGTGCTTTTATATAAACTGAAATTGCAAGAAAAAAGGGGGCGTTTCCATTGTACAAAGAACCTTTTTATCGCCGTTTTACTAGTACATAATCTTGTATTTAGCAACTGTTTTCAAGGGCAAACCAACTCTATGGCGTTATAAACGCTACTACCTAATAGGAGCATAATGGCATCCTAAGGAATTCAAAGGATTAAATTGCTACAAACAGCATTAAATGAACTAAAACAAGACAATGGAAAAAGCAAACGTTTTTCAGTTTCAAATCTATTAATTGGAGGAAAGTGAACATTTTAGAATTTGATGAAAGTTAGAACCCCTTTTCACAATCGTGGAGAGGGGTTCTGACTTATAGTTATAATTGTCTACTGCATCATTTGTAACTGGCAAATTAAAACTGTCATATCAAGGAGGCCATAAATATTCTTCCCTTTATATAATACTGATAATGTTTCACGATTGTAGTGTTTTCCTTTGCACACATCACATGGCACATACAGATAAACTCAAATTACATTAGTTACTATACCACTTTATGAATAATTTTCTAAATTCAGACATGCACTATTGTCCCTAGCGACTCGCCACGCAAGGCAATTCTAGTTGAGACATACCCAAGAACAATTCAAATTACGACTTAGCGTATTGTATATAAACAAATAAACCCTCCCAAGCATAAGTGCTGTAGGAGGGTTCAAACATGCATTTCTAACTACCAACAATTATCTACCACGAGGTTGATAACATTCTTTGCAAAGGACTGGTTTATCGCCACTCGGTCTAAATGGAACAGTAGTTGACTTTCCACATTCAGCACATACAGCTGGGAACATTTCTCTTTGAGAGTTACCGTACCCACCCCTACTATCGCCACTTTGTTGCTGTTTCTTTACCGCTCTACAATCAGAACATCTTTGTGGAACGTTCTCAAATCCCTTTTCCTTGTAAAAATATTGTTCATTTTCCGTAAAAACAAAAGTTGAGTTGCAATCCCTGCAAGTTAAAGTTTTATCTGCCATATTAATATACCTCCATAATTTATTTAGATTTAAACATTCCAAAACATTCGACTCCAATTAATTTAATGAAGGTTTTGTATATCAATCCATTTTCAAATATATAATTACTACTTTATTATCTTACCTTATATTAGGTTTAAATGCAATAGCATTATTGATATTTATTTATATATTCACACATACCAGATTAAATTTGAATTTATACTTATTATAATTATATCATACCTTAGCGCTAGATTCATCATATCTCACAACATTATGTAATAGCAAATATTAATAATCATTACATTTTAGTTAAGCCGTGGTCATGAACCTTCAAAAGAGCAGCTCGTAAGGGTAGAAACCAACAGACAGGTGCAGAAATTGCAATTGCAGAAGCTACAACTCCAGTATTCAAAGCTGGTAAAATCAAGTGTTGCTGGTTTTTTAATAAAAGAAAACCCACATAGAAGTCTTCATATAAAGTATTCTAGTGGGTTTATATTTTTAAATATCATACACTTATTTAACACTGTTCACATTATCTGATCTGTAAATCTTTTAATAATAGGTACAAGTGACCGTGTTCAAAGGTGTTATCCCTATTACTCACCATTGTGGCATTTGTATTTTAGTTTTCTACCAATGCTTTAAGTACTCTGTATGTAATTAATATTGCCTGTTCTCTTGTAGTGTTGTTTTTAGGTGCAATCTCTGTATCGGATACACCTTTGATAATTTCAAGCTGATTTAAAAATGATAAGCTTTCCATTGCCCAAGGTGATATTTGATTGTAGTCTGAATATTTACTTAAATCGTTTGATCCTTCAGTCTCCACAACCAAGTCCATCATTCTTTTCATCATAGTCGCAATTTGTTCTCTTGTTATGTCTGCATATGGTGCAAATTCTGTTTCCGAAACACCTTTAACAATTCCTAAGGCATTTGCAACAATAACTTCTTTGGTATTTGTATCAGCGAATGGTGAAGCAGGGACATCTGCTGAAATTTCTCCGCCCGTTGCAGCATAAAGCGTAACAACAAGCTTGCAAAATTCTTCTCTTGTGATATTTTGTTGATATTTATCTAAAATTTCATCAAATGTTATACCTGCTTCAATTGCTGCATTAATTTCATTAACTGCCCAATCACTCGGTTTACTTTCCTCTACTTCTGTGATTTCTTCATTGCTAAAGACATTATATGAGTTTACTCCGTCTGATAAACAAATCCAGAGGTAAGCGTTTTCGTTACCTTCCAAGCCTTCAAAGTCTAATGTGATTTCTTTTTCAGTGTAATCATATTCTAAAACATATAATTCATCACCATCAGGGGAGTATAAAATTTGCGCTACAACCTCATCACCGTCTGCATCGCTTGTTTCCCATTTAAATGTCTGCTCGCCTATAAATATGTTTGGATTAACCGTAAAAGTACCTGTTGGAGCATTAGCACTTACAATTATTGTATGCATAACTTTTTCACCCTGCATAATTGCAAATGAGGTTGCACCTTCGGGAAATTCACCATAAAATCCAAACGATGCATAGTCTAAGGTTTCGTTCATCGAAGGATTGTAAAAGCTTGCTTCAAATTTATTTGAAGATAATATTTCCCCGTTTGCATCTAATGCCGCAAATGTATATGTACCAACATTTTCTACATCGGTCTTATTTCCTAAAAACGTATAAAGCGGGTCTGTTTCCACACTACCGTCTTTATTGATTATACCATAAATTTCTACAAGCCTGATATATTCAGCAGGATTTGTTATTTCGGGTGCTTTGGATAAAAACTCATTATACAAGTATTCATAGATAATCGGTGTAGTCCAATAATTAGCTTGAGCGCCACCACTTCCCATATAACTAATCGTATTAGTTTTAATAATACCTCTGCCGCCAAATTCATATGGTCTTAACTGAGTATCAATTACGCTTCCCTCACCAAGAGATTCTTCACTAACAAAAATTGGGTTTTTGCCAACAATATTACCTTCACCTGTGTTGAAATCTCTGCCAGTCATACCAAGTGGTGGGTCGTTTACAACGGGGTTAAAGCTGCCACCTGCATATTCATCACCAATCTTATAGCAATGTGCGATTTCGTGAGCAACTGTCGCTTGCATGTCTTCGTCACTTTCCGTAATGATATTTGCGGGTTTTCCAAATGTATATCCTTGCAGATTGCTTTCGGCACCTTGGCGGTCGGGAACAAATGCTAAAATCAAATCGTAGGTGTCTTTGCTATCTTTACCTTTTGCCTGTAAATTTTTAGCCGCATCCCAAACAGCATATTGTCCATCATCTGTTATCAAATCATATTCTGCACCACTTAGGTCTATTTCTTTACCAACTACCCAATTTATGTTTTTTTCTGCAACAGGATAGGTTTGCTCCAAAAATGTTCTTGCAGTTTTATATAGACCTGTGCAAGATTTAATTACTCCACCATAATTAGCTTTAACAGGAACAACTAAAATATTAAGTGGCTCTGTATTTTTAAATTCCACTGTTCTTGTAGCTGTCCATTCACCAATAGTTGCTTTGATTTCGTACGTACCCAAAGTCCAGCCTTTTACCTCATTAATATCCTTTGGCAAAAATTCAAGTATGGTTGTTTTACCCTTACCATTAGGCAATAGTGTAGTAATAACCACACCGTCTTTTATAATTTCAACGTTTTGTGTGTTCATGTCTATTTCAATTTCTTCATCAACTTCAACTAAAATAACTGTATTTTTTTCCGCAACAAAAGTTTCAATCAAACTGATTTCGCCACTGCTTTTGTCCATATAATAACTAAGTCCTTGATTTACCTCTAAGGTTTTGATTGCCGCAAAGGCTGGTGATATCGAAAGTAAAAAACACAGAGATAAAATAGATGCTAAAATTCTTTTTTTCATAACAAGTTCTCCTCCTAATTAAATATCATTTCTAAGAAATCACTGATTTAATTCGAAAATAAAAATCAGTATTTCCCTAACCCTTAATGTAATTGTTTATATCTATTTTATAAATATCACAAGCTGTTTCAAATATGCCTGCATCTACATTATTTCTAAAATATGTTTCCATTTGGTGATCTAAGTCCTGTAACATTACATCAAAATCTTCTACAACATATCCATCAACCTGCTCCAACCAACGAACTAATAAAGAAATAGCATTTTGCTTTTTCTCATCTGTTAACGCAAGCCAACTTTTTGTTCGTAGGCTCAAAAGATAATTTATTTCTTTTTCTGTGATTGGTGTAACCTCTCCTATACCTTCGTCATTACCTTTACCCTCACCAATTTGATTTTCCAAATATCTTGGTGAAAAAATATAAATATCAGCACTATCAACATTATAATCAACCGTATAGTTAATAGCTTCTGAAATAAATCTGAGAGGAACAAAGGTTCTTTCGTTAATAATAATCGGCGGAGCGTCTAATGTAATCTCAACTCCAACACTATCTTTTGACTCAGCATCAAATTTAGTATAGTAGGCTTTTTCATTTCCAATTTGCATAATAATAGTTGGAACCTTGCTACCCTCACTATAAATTTCAACTTGCTGTTTATCTTCTATCCATTCAACACGGCAACCAATCATTTCGGTAATTGCTCTTACAGGAACCATGGTTCTGTCATTAACAATTTGTGGCACTGTATCTGTTAGTACTTTCTCAAGATCTACAAAAATTTCAACTTTTGCAAAGCAAGTTACTGATAAACAAATTGTTAATACACAAATAAGTCCGGTTGCAAACAAACTTTTTTTATGCATATTCATTAACTCCTCTAATTTTTGATTTTAAACGGACTGTCTATACAACTACTTGCCCTCTTGGTATGCTTAGTTATCTACTATATGTATTACTTTTTTCCAATCTCCACGTTATGATCTTTTGCTAATGCATTTAAGTCTGAATTATATTCGTCCGATATTTTCGAGGCTTGACTTAATTTTTCATTTGCAGCATCCACTTTAGCACTATCATGCTTCTCAGCACCTGAAAGTAGCAAAACTAACCCTTCGTGCTGTGTTTTAAGTGATGATATGTATTTCGCATGTACTTGTTTTACTTCTTCCGTTTCAAGTATAACTGCTGTTGAGTTTTCAATTAACTTAGATGAATTAGGAATAATCACATCTTTTAATTTTTTACTCAAAGCATCATCATCAACAAACTTTTCTCCTGTAACAGATTCATAATCTTTTCCTATTGTTGTCTCTAATGCAGCAATTGCAGGCAATTTTTCATTAACATAACTCATTAAGTCTGTGTTTACAGGATCAGTTTTGCAAGAGGTAAAAATTGCACATAAAACTATTATTATTCCAACTAATGTTACTACCTTTTGATTTTTCATTGTATTACTTTCTCTCGTTAAATTTTTTATATAACCCTAATTTCACGTCAATACAGCAAAAAAAGAACACTTGCGACGAATTTAGATTACCTTTATTAAATTTTAACATATCCATACTCCTTTCGCAACATTTTTTATTTTTTCCCTAAAATCTGGTTATCTAATAAATGCTATGCTTTATACACAAGCAAATGCAAAAAAAAATATTACTATTCAAAATATTCATATTCATTATATATCAACATCTATTATGTAGCAATACTTTTTTATGCAAATTTCGCCAAAATATTTTTTTGTGAGATTTTTTAAAATCAAATACCGCCAACCACAATAGCACTATTATGCTACCAGAGTTGACGGTTAGGTGTATCTATATTCAATTATTAAATCAACAATCCCACTCATAATGTTCCCTAAAACATGCAAACATATAAAATAGCTAAAATATGTTCCCTAAAACAGGCAACAGCAATTTTGGCACTTTAAATGTTCCCTAAGTACTCCGAACCTTGAATTTACGCTCTAAAAGTCGATTTCAGCACATAATTATAGAATCACTAAAACGCCCGCAAGTGGCATGGTTACTGGGTCTTTTAACCATCAACCTTTGTTATCAAGACAACACTCTCAACGTGGGCCGTTCTAGGGAACATATCAACAGGCTGAATTATTTTGGTGGAAAAGCCATATTCCGTAAGTATTTTTAAATCCCGCGCAAGTGTTGCAGGATTACACGAAACATATATTATTTTTTCAGGCTTAATATTTTTAATTGCATCTAACAATTTAATATCGCATCCTTTGCGTGGAGGGTCTATAATTATTGCGTCAATTTTTTTAAATTTTTCAGCGACCTCCTCTGCTTTTCCAAGGATGAATTCAACATTTTCAACGCCGTTTTTAACAGCATTTTCCTTTGCGTTTAAAACAGCCTGCTCTACGCATTCCACACCTATAACCTGTTTTGCAAACTGGGCTATATATAAAGAAATTGTGCCAATTCCGCAGTAAAGGTCCAAAACAACCTCATTACCTTTTAATCCTGCATATTCCACAACTTTATCATAAAGAACCTTTGTTTGCTCCGGATTAATTTGAAAAAAAGAATGGGGCGAAATTGAAAAATCCAAATGTGCTATTTTATCGCTGATCTCTGCTTTTCCGAAAATAGTAATATTTTTCATACCCATTGCAACATTCGTGCGCTCACCGTTTATATTTTGTATAATTGAAACAATTCTTGGTGAAAGCTCTGTAAGCCTTTTTACAAGCTCATCTTTATGCAAAATTTTTGAGGTTTTGGTAACGATAACCACCATAACCTCACCCGTATTTTTTGCAACACGCACAAGAACATTGCGTATAACCCCTGTGTGATTGCTCTCGTCATAAGGCATAATTGCATAATCACACATAAATTCACGGACTATTTTTATTACATCAGCAGTAATTTTATCCTGAATAATGCAATTGTTAATTGAAATAAGCCGATGGCTTCGCTCTGCAAAAAATCCGATACCTTCAGGAGTAACAGGAAATTGCCCCTTATTCCTATAATGCTCGCAATTTTGCGCACCGATAATCTGCTCAATATTCATATCAAGACCTGCTATGCGAGCAATGCAATCGATAACCTTTTGCTGTTTAAACTGAAGCTCGCCCTCATAATCTGTATGCCAAAATACACAACCGCCGCATTTATAAAAATATTCGCACTTTGGCTCTGTTCTGTGCTTTGAAGGCTTAACAATATATAAAATCTTTCCAAATGCATAATTTTTAAGAGCTTTGACAATTTTAATTTCAACAATTTCTCCCTTTAAGGCATAAGGCACAAAAACCGCAAAGCCATCAATTCTGCAAACTCCTTCGCCTTCCGAGCCGGTACCGGTTATTTCAACGGTATAATTTTGATTTTTAATCAGCATATTCTTCTCCATTCAGCGGGCATACATCTGCGCATATATCACAGCCTAAGGTTAACCCGCTTTTTTCAATTATTTTTTGCTGCTGTTTTGATAATTCCTGCTTTGTTTGTGTTAGATATGAAGCACATTTAGCAAAGTCAAAACTGTAATTTTCCCCCAAAGCTCCGCCGATGCAGTTACTGATACATTTTTTGCACATTTGGCAGGTTTTATTAACAGGCTTATCCGCCTCCAATTTTAAATCTGTCAAAATAGAGCCAATATAAAAACGTGAACCTATACCATCTGCATAAAGCAAATTATTAAGGCCATAAAAGCCCAAACCCGCCAAATAAGCAAGGTATCTATCACACAAGGTGCCTGTATCCACCAATAATTTATATTTATATCCTGTGCCGATATATTTGCAAATTTCATTAAGTTTTTCCTTAACGTACGGGTGGTAATCACCATTTTTTGCATATTTTGCAACGCCACTCGCATCACCCTTCATATAGGGAAAAAGGCAAACAATTATGCTCTGCCCTTCAGCCATAAGCATAAAAGGGTTAATCCTTTGGTTTATGTCCTTGCGCACAAATGGAACCTCACCACGCTTTTGCAGCACAGGCATAAGCTCATCATAATTCTTAAATGGTGCAACGCCGCAATTGTTGGCACCAATACTTTTTGCATAATTTATAATATCTTGTTTATTCAAAATTCGCCCTCACAATAATCACCGCAAAATTTTATAAGTTTAACCATTTTGTATTTTCCGCTTAATCCTTGTCCCTTTGCCAAAACACGAATGTAATTTTTAGTCAAACCCTCAAAAATTCCTTGAGATATTTCATCCTCAAACAGCACCTCCAAGGTGCTTCCTATATATTTTAAACAATATATTTCCTTTAATTTATTGCCTAATTCGAGCATTTTAAGTGAGCGTTCTTTTTTTATCTTCTCGTCTATTTGATTGGTCATTTCCGCCGCAGGTGTACCCTTTCGCCTTGAATACTGAAAAACGTGGATATCGCTGAATTTTGCATCTCTTACTGTTTTTAAGTTCTGTTCAAATTCTTCATCGGTTTCGCCGGGAAAGCCAACCATAACATCAGTGGTTATAGCACAATCGGGCATTTCGCTTCTTAGTAATTCAAGAGCATTTAAATATTGCTCTGAAGTGTATTTTCTGTTCATTCTAATAAGTGTTTGTGTGCAGCCGCTTTGCATTGATATATGAAAGCTGTGGCATAATTTGGGCAAGGCTGAAATTCCCTTAACAAATTCCGGTGTTATTATGTTCGGCTCAAGGGAGCCTAAACGCACACGTTTTAGCCCTTCAACATTGCATACCTCTTTTAATATATCAATAAGAGCAAGCCCTAAATCCCTGCCGTATGAAGCCAAATGTATGCCCACAAGCACAATTTCGGTAAATCCATCTGTAACCAAGCCTTCTATTTCGGAAATTGCAGAGGCAACATCTCTTGAACGCACAGGCCCTCTGGCATAAGGAATAATGCAATACGAGCAGAAGTTACTGCACCCGTCTTGAATTTTAACGGTTGCCCTTGTTCTGGATTGCTGAACTGACTGCATATCCTCATATTCAGGTAAAATTTTTGAATTAACTGCATTTATTTTAATTCCCGAATAGTTTTCAACATAATTTACAATATTTTTTCTGTCTGTTGTTCCAAGTATAATATCCACATCTTCAAGCTTTAAAACCTCGTCGGGCGAAACCTGAGAATAACAACCGACAACCGCAACAATTGCATTTGGATTATTTTTTTTTGCTCGCCTAATCATCTGTCTTGATTTTTTATCACTTACAGAAGTAACGGTGCAAGTATTTATAATAAAAACATCAGCATCCTCGGAATCGGTCAAATTATAACCACTTTTTTGGAATAAATTCTTCATTGCCTCTGTTTCATAGCTGTTCACCTTGCAACCGAGTGTGTGAAATTTAACATTTTTCATAAAAAAACCTCTCATTTTTTGTGACTAACAATGATTATATCAGATTTACATAAAATTAACAATAATAAAATTGACAATGCCAAACTTTTGGGGTATTATAAATATGTAAGAAATTATTAAAAATGGAGGAAAATAAAATGAACACATTTAACATTATGCTAAATTCAATTAACAACGTTAAAAACTTTGTTAATGTTGTTAACAAATTTGATTTTGATGTAGATTTAACATCAGGAAGATATGTAGTTGATGCAAAATCAATTATGGGGATTTTTTCGTTAGACTTGTCAAAACCAATTAAGGTTGATATCCATAGCGACAGTGCTGAAGCTTTGGTTAACGAGCTTAAACCTTTTGTAGTTGAATAGAACTTACTTATCAATTTTAAAATATTAAATGGGGTTCAAAATTTTGAACCCCATTTAATATTTTTTTAATATGCAGTTTTATAAATATCGTATATTTCTTCAATACTTGTATCCCGTGGATTACCGCCTGTGCAGACATCTGCAAAAGCACTTTTAGAAAGCTCCATTAAATCTGCCTCTAAAACTCCTATTTCATTTAATTTTTCAGGAATTCCAACATCAGCCGAAAGTTTTTTAACCGCATCAATTGCCGCTTTTCTAAATTCCGAAGCACTCATGGAATCCAAATCTGCAACACCCATTGCCCTTGCAATTTCTTTAAATTTATCACCTGTATAATCTGCATTATATTCCATAACATAGGGCAGTAGCACCGCATTTGCAACACCGTGAGGAGTGTCATAAAAAGCTCCTAACGGGTGCGCCATTGAATGTACAATACCAAGCCCAACATTACTAAAGCCCATACCTGCAATGTATTGCCCAAGAGCCATATCGCCTCTTGCCTTTGAATCGTTATCATTTGCCGCACCCCTCAAAGCACGGGCAATAATTTCGATTGACTTTAAATGAAGCATATCCGTAAGCTCCCACGCACCTTTTGTTGTGAAGCCTTCTATTGCGTGAGTTAATGCGTCCATACCTGTTGCGGCAGTAAGCCCCTTTGGCATGGAGGACATCATATCGGAATCCACAACAGCAACAACTGGAATATCGTGTGGGTCCACACAAACAAATTTGCGTTTTTTAGCCTCGTCTGTAATAACATAGTTAACCGTAACCTCTGCCGCAGTTCCGGCAGTTGTTGGAACTGCAATAATAGGTACGCTTTTGTTTTTAGTTGGTGCAACGCCCTCTAAGCTTACAACATCCGCAAATTCGGGATTAGCAATAATAATACCTATTGCCTTTGCCGTGTCGATTGGCGAGCCTCCGCCGATAGCGATTAAATAATCCGCTCCGCTTTTTTTGAAAGCTTCAACACCTGTCTGAACAACGGCAACTGTTGGGTTTGCCTTAACACCGTCAAAAACCTCAAAATCCAAAGAATTGTTTTTTAATAAATCTGTCACCCTGCTTGAAACATTAAATTTAATTAAATCCTTATCTGTTACAACCAGCGCCTTTTTAAAGCCTCTTGATTTTGCTTCATTAACAATTTCGGAAATTGCACCTGCCCCAAAATATGAGGTTTCGTTTAAAATCATCCTGTTTGCCATTTTTTCCACTCTCCTTTATTACATTATACAACATTGTTAAAAAAAAGACAATATCATTTTATAAATTTTTTCATAAATTAGTATTACAAAAAATCTCAAAAAAAATTCTATACCGACTTTCGCTAAAAGCATTGTAACGCTTACGAAAATCGGCATAGAATTTTTAAAGAATATAATTAAATAATTTAAATTAACTTGTCAACAGGCTCGGACTCGTGTTTTTTTGCACGCTGCATTAAATCTATAACTGCTTCTTTGGGAGGCTTGCCTTGAAACAAAACAGCATAGGCCTCGTTTGTTATCGGCATATCTACGTTATATTTTTTTGATAATTTATATGCCGCATCCGCCGTTTTAATTCCTTCTACAACCATTTTAACCTCTGCCTGTGCTTCCTCTGCTGTTTTACCCTGACCGATTAGTATTCCCGCCCTGCGATTTCGAGAGTGCATACTTGTGCAGGTAACGATTAAATCGCCAATTCCGGTAAGCCCCGAAAAGGTTTCCAATTTGCCGCCCATAGCAACACCAAGCCTTATGATTTCTGATATTCCCCTGGTCATAAGCGCCGCCTTTGTGTTATCTCCATATCCTAAGCCATCACATATTCCTGCACATAGTGCAATAACATTTTTTATAGAACCGCCCAATTCCACACCTATAACATCACCGCTTGTGTAAACCCTAAAATTAGGAGCCATAAAAATATCCTGTATAAACTGAGCTATTTCAATATTTTCATGTGCCACCACATTTGTTGTAGGCAAGCCAATTCCAACCTCCTCCGCATGAGAAGGTCCGGACATAACCGCAACCAGTGCATGAGGAATTTCGCTAAGCACAACCTCGGAAAGACGCATTAAATTTTCACCATCAAAGCCTTTTGATATATTAACAATAATCTGCCCTTCCTTAACATAAGGAGATAAGCTTTTAGCAGTTTGACGGACTGTATGTGAAGGGGTCGCGATTACAATTAAATCAGCATCCTTTGCACATTCACTTATATCATTTGTGAAAGTAACTGTGCGTGGAATTGCAACATTTGGCAAAAACTGCTTATTTTCATAGTTTTGCTTCAAGGCTTCACTTTCTTCTTTTGTATAAGACCATAATTTAACCTTATTGCCGTTATTGGCAAGCAAAACGGTAACAGCAGTTCCCCAACTGCCCGAACCTATAACTGAAATATTAAACATTCTTTTTCCCTCCAAATCGGTTTTCTGTTCCGTTTATCAGTCTTTTAATATTATGCCTGTGCATAAATATACCCATTGTGGATATTACAAGGGAAAACACAAGCATTGATGTGTCAAATGTGCGCATTATATACATAAGAATTGGAAACAGGAGGCAAATAACAATAGAGCCAAGGGATACATATCTTGTTGTAAACATTATTATAAGCCCTATAGGAATAATAATTGCCCCTGCAATGGGATTGGTAAAAACAATAATAGCAGCGGTTGTAAGTATCCCCTTACCGCCTTTAAATCCATAAAACGCAGGGAAATTATGCCCCAAAACAACACCAAGACCAGCGGCATAAATCGAATACTGACTCGGAAGCAAATACCACGCTATTAAAAGTGCCGCAACTACCTTTAAAACGTCACCAACCAAAACAAGTGCGGCAGCACCTTTTCCAAAATTACGCAGTGTGTTTGTTAGCCCTGCATTTCCGCTTCCGTATTCACGCACATCTTTTTTAAGCATCAATTTTGAAATAACTATCGAAAAATTGACACACCCAAATAAATATGCAATTATGAACATAAAAAATACTGACATATCTATGCCCTTTCTATTGTGAATTATCCTTTTCTCTGACAATAAATCTTATAGGCGTACCCTCGAAGCCGAAGGTTGCCCTAAGCTGATTTTCAATATATCGAATATAAGAAAAATGAGCAAGCTTTCTTTCGTTAACAAACAAAACAAATGTTGGCGGAGCAACAGAGGCTTGTGTAATATAATAAATTTTAAGACGCTTCCCTTTGTCTGTGGGAGGCTGAACCCTTGCAGTTGCTTCGTTTATAACATCGTTTAACATTCCTGTTGAAATTCGCATTACGTTTTGATTGGCAACATATTTTGCCATTTCAAAAAGCTTATCAACCCTTTGTCCAGTTTTTGCGGAAATAAAAAGTATGGGAGCATAAAGCATAAAGCCTAATTTTTCCTGTACCTCTTTTCGAAAATTATCCATAGTTTTAGTTTCTTTTTCGATTAAATCCCATTTATTCACCGCAACCAAGCACGCTTTGCCTTGGTCGTGAGCATAACCGGCAATTTTAGTATCCTGCTCGGTTACTCCTTCTGTTGCATCTACCATAATCAGCGCAACATTCGCCCTGTCAACTGCGCCAAGGGCACGAATTACGCTGTATCTTTCAATATTTTCTTCAACCTTGCCACGCTTCCTCATGCCTGCGGTGTCGATTAAAAGAAATTTATCCTCTCCATGCTGATAAAAGGTGTCGATAGAATCCCTTGTAGTTCCTGCCACAGGGCTTACAATAACACGTTCCTCACCTAATATTTTGTTGATTAATGAAGATTTCCCCGCATTTGGCTTACCTACTATGGCAACCTTAATAGTTTCTTCATCCTCTTCCACACCATCATCAGGCGGAAAATTCCACACAACCTGGTCTAATAAATCTCCAACGCCCATGCCATGTACCGCAGAAACAGGAATAGGCTCACCTATTGCCAAGTTATAAAAATCATACATTTGAAGGGGCGGCTCGCCGGGTGCGTCAACCTTATTGCACACCAAAACTATTGGTTTTTTGCACCTTTGCAGCATATTTGCAACTTCTTTATCCGTAGCAGTCATACCATCCTTAACATCTACAATAAATAAAATTACGTCTGCTGTGTCGATAGCAATTTGTGCCTGTGCACGCATTTGTGAAAGTATTTCGTCCTTGGATTCAGGCTCTATTCCTCCTGTATCAACAAGGCTGAAGGTTCTTCCGTTCCACTCTGCCTCAGCGTATAACCTATCACGCGTAACACCGGGAGTATCCTCCACAATTGCTATGCGCTTTCCAACTATTTTGTTAAATAATGTGGATTTCCCAACGTTCGGTCGTCCAACAACTGCTACTATCGGTTTAGACATATTTCCTCCAATAACTTATATCCGTCATTTTCAACTACATTTATTTTAACGCCCAGTTCTTTTTCTATATCGCAAACCGAAACGTCATCTAAAAAAACATTATCAAAATTAAGCATTGTGCTTGGTATTAAAAGGGTATCCGTAAGCTTAAAACCCTTAAGCTGGTTTATTATATCTTGACCTGTAATAAGCCCTGCAACGGTTATGCTATGCCCAAAAAAATCATTTTTAATTGGAATAACCTTTAAATCATCAGAAACCTTTCTTATCAACCCTTCAATATAGGGCGCGGCGCTTTCACCTGTGATTATGGTTACATCATTATTTATTTTTATATTTTTTACGGTTTTTAATGCACAATTAAATTCATATTCCAAGGATGTTAAAAGCCCAACACCGTTTTCAATTTGCAAAAAATCCTCGTAGCTTTCAAAGCTTGGAAGCTGTTTTTTGGCGGTTACATAGAATTCGTCCGATGCAAAAACAAAATTTGTTCCGATATCTTTGGCAAATTTATTTTGATGTTCCTCCACCTGTGCAATTAAAGCCTCTGCTGATATTTTATCAAACAAGTCAAGCTTTGGCAAGTTTTTTCTATATTTTGTTAAACCAACAGGCACAATAGATAAACTTTGCACCGCAGGATAAAGCTTTGCAAGTTCACTTATTGTTTTGTCCAAAACCTCGCCGTCGTTTATCCCCCTGCACAAAACTATCTGGCAGTTCATCATTATATTAGCATCGGCAATTTTTTTAATTATAGGCATAACATCGGCATTTTTACAGGATAGCAATTTACCTCTAACTTCTGCATCAGCCGCATGAACAGAAACATTTATTCTTGGAAGGTGCATATTTATTATACGGTCAATATCATCTTCGGCTAAATTTGTAAGAGTTATGTAATTCCCCATAAGTGCTGAAAGACGATAATCGTCATCCTTAAAATAAAGAGTTTTGCGCATACCCTTCGGCAATTGATTAACAAAACAAAAAATGCAATTGTTTTTGCAGCATTTTGGGCTGTCCATCAAACCGTTTTCAAATTCAATACCCAACTCTTCATAATCCTCGTTTATAACCTCGATTATTTCTGTTTCACCGTTGTTTTTTAAAATTTCAATCTCATATTCATCTGCAGCACAGTAGAATTTATAATCCAGCACATCTAAAGGCTTGTTTCCATCTATGGAAACAAGAATATCTCCCTTTTCAATTCCGATTTCATCTGCAATGCTACCTTTAAAAACAGATTTCACAATATTATTCATAACAACTATCCTTTATTTACAAAAATAAAGTGTGTGTGCAATGCACACACACTTATTATGTGATGTCTTACGCTTCTTTTTTGATAACTTCTTTGCCTTTGTAAAAACCACAGCTGCCACATACTCTATGAGGCATTTTAAATTCTTGACAATTAGGACACTTCACCAAGCCTGGTAAAATCAGTTTCCAGTGTGCACGTCTTCTATCTCGTCTTTCTTTCGATACTCGTCTTTTTGGTACTGCCATTTTTGATACACCTCCTCAAATTTTACCTATATTACTTCAATAAATCTTTAAGCTTCGCAAAACGTTCGTCTATTACATCAACTTCACAATTGCACACAGATTTGTTTAAATCCGCACCGCAGCTGCTGCAAAGACCCTTGCAATCCTCACTGCATAAATACCTTATTTGTAAGCTTACAAAAATATTTCTGACTGCAATATCTGTAATATCCAACATAGTCCCGTCAAGTGTAATTTCATCCTCACCGACTGTTTCAGAAACATCCATGCTTAAAGGAATTTCAAGCGACTTTAAACACTTTGCACAGTTTGTTTTAACAACACAGTCTATTTTTGCAGTGATGTTAATTTGTTCTGCAAAGTTAACCACTTCACCTTTTATTATTGAATCAACCAAAATATCGTCTTCTTCAAAAATTACAGGGCTATCAAATTCAATTTTTTCGCCATCTTTGTTTAAAATAGGTAATAAATCAATATTCATAAAATTTATTATACAATCAAAACAAATATTTGTCAAGCATTTTCTTTATAAAAAAGTCAATGAATTGACTGCGCCTGCGGGCGCGGAATTTTATAGGTAGACTTTCTTGAAACTCGGAACCTTACGCCATTTTGGCGTAATTCCCTATCGTTATAACAATGGAAGAAACGCAAGACGTTTCAACACACCGTTTCAACGAAGTTATACCAATTCTAAAGTTTCCTTTGCAATCATAAGTTCTTCATTTGTTGGTATAACCAAGGTTTTAACTCGTGCATCCTCGGTGCTGACATCTATTTCTTTCCCTCTTAGCTTATTTTTCTCACAATCAACCTTAATTCCCAAAAATTCCAAATTATCCGTTATTAAATTGCGCATCTCAGCATCATTTTCTCCAACACCTGCTGTAAACACAATTGCGTCAAGACCGCCCATTGCAACTGCATAAGCGCCAATATATTTTTTAACTGAATATGCAAAAAGATTTTGTGCAAGCTCTGCCTGCTTGTTTCCTTCATTGCATGCGGCAGAAATATCGCGAAAATCACTGCTTACGCCCGAAACACCTAATACGCCTGATTTTTTATTAAGCAGGTTTGCAACCTCTTGCGGGGTTAAATTTTCATTTTCTACCAAATATGGAATTATAGCAGGGTCTATATCGCCTGATCTTGTACCCATCGGAACACCGGCAAGAGGAGTGAAGCCCATTGAAGTATCGACGGATTTTCCACCATCAATTGCTGTTACGCTGGAGCCGTTACCTAAATGCAATGTGATTATCTTAAGCTCCGAAAGCGGCTTGCCCAGCATTAAAGCCGCGCGTTCCGCAACAAATTTGTGGGAAGTGCCATGGAAGCCGTAACGTCTTATTTTATACTTTTTATAATATTCATAAGGAATAGCATACATATAAGCCTCTGAAGGCATAGTCTGATGAAATGCAGTATCGAAAACCGCAACCTGAGGAACCTTTGGCATAACCTCTTCGCAAGCATTTATTCCTATCAAATTAGGTGGATTATGCAAAGGAGCAAGTTCTATACAAGCCTCGATTGCTTTTTTAACATCACTGTCTATTACTACCGACTTTTTAAACAACTCACCGCCATGCACAACACGGTGACCAACTGCCTTAATTTCGTCCATATTGGCAATTACACCATGCTCCTTATCAGCCAATGCATTAATTACAAGCTTAATTGCATCCGCATGTGTTTTCATAGGCTGTTCAATAATAACCTTGCTTCCGCTGTTCGGCTCGTGGGTAAGCTTAGAGCCGTCTAAGCCTATTCTTTCACAAAGTCCCTTTGCCATAACCGTTTGATTCGTCATGCTTATAAGCTGATATTTAAGTGAAGAACTTCCTGCATTTATAACTAAAATTTTCATATTACTTTGTCCTCTCTTGATTTTGTGCCTGAACACAAGTTATTGCCACAACACCTGCGATATCCTCTGCACTGCATCCTCGTGATAAATCGTTCACAGGCTTTGCAATTCCTTGTGTGATAGGCCCGTAAGCTTCTGCCTTTGCAAGACGTTCAACTAATTTGTAAGCTATGTTTCCGCTGTTTAAATCGGGGAAAACCAAAACGTTTGCACTGCCTGCAACGTTGCTGGCAGGTGCTTTTGATTTCCCGATAGCAGGCACAATTGCCGCATCAAGCTGGAATTCACCGTCTAAAATTATATCAGGTCTTTTTTCTTTAGCAAGCTTGGTTGCAAGCTGCATTTTATCAACCAATTCACTTTTAGCGCTTCCATATGTGGAATAAGAAAGCATCGCAACGCGCGCCTCATCCTCCACCAATTGCTCGAAGGAAGCCGCAGAACTTATAGCAATTTCCGATACTGCTTCCGCATCAGGATTTTCATTTAAGCCGGAATCAGCAAAAACAAAAATTCCATCCTTTCCATATTCACAATCAGGCACACACATAACAAAAAAAGCGCTGACTAATTTAGTTCCCGGTGCTGTTTTTAATATTTGAAGGCAAGGACGAAGCACATTTGCAGTTGCATTAACCGCACCTGCAACCATACCGTCCGCACAGCCCTGCTTAACAAGCATTACACCATAATAAAGCGGATTCTTCATTGTTTCAAGCGCTACTTCGGGAGTCATCCCTTTATTTTTACGAAGCTCATAAAATGCATTAGCGAATTCATTTAATTTATCACTTTTAAGGGGGTTTATGATTGTTGCCTTAGAAATATCCTTCCCCTTTGCCAATTCGCTTATTTTATCTTCGTCTCCCAAGATAACTAAATCGGAAATTCCTTCACGCAATATTATATCAGCTGCAACAATTGTGCGGATTTCCTCTCCCTCAGCCAGTACAATGGTTTTCTTTTGCTCCTTTGCACGTTCTTTAATCCTTTGCAAAAAACTGCTCATTTATCTTTACCTCCTACAAAATTATACTCAACCTTACATATTATACTATCTTTTGCATTATTTGTAAATATTATTTGAAAATTTTATTAAATATGATATAATAAATGCAATCAATGTTATAAAACCTTGGTGGTTTTACCTCAAATGCATTTATTGAATCGGTGTGTTGCAAGCCGATTAGCGGCTTACTCTTTTAATATAATAAATGCAATCAATGTTATAAAACCTTGGTGGTTTTACCTCAAATGCATTTATTGAATCGGTGTGTTGCAAGCCGATTAGCGGCTTGCTGGTATAATATAATGATATAGGTGATTTTATGAAAAGTATAGGTATAATAACGGAACATAACCCATTTCACAATGGGCATAAATATCAAATAGAAGAGGCTAAGCGCAAAACAGGTGCGGATTTCGTGGTTTCTGTTATGAGCGGAAGCTTTGTTCAGCGCGGCGGTGTTGCTGTTTGCAGTAAATGGGCAAGGGCGAAAATGGCAATCCTTGGCGGAGTTGATTTAGTAATCGAGCTTCCCGTTGTTTTTTGCGGACAATCGGCTGAATATTTTGCAAAGGGCGGAGTTGAAATACTTGAAGCCTTAGGAATTATAGACTACATTTCCTTCGGAGTTGAAAATGATAATATTGACGATATGACTAAAATTGCAAATATGCTAAATTGCGAACCTCAGGCATACAAAGCAGAGCTATCAAATGCGCTTAAAGAAGGCATAAGCTTCCCTTCTGCCAGAGCTGCGGCTCTTAAAAAATTTGGATTAAACGAATTTATAGGAACCTCAAACAATATATTGGCAATTGAATATATCAGAACTTTGCAAAAAGTTTCAAGCAATATAAAGCCTGTTCCAATTATCAGAAGCGGTGCAATGCACGATAAAATCGGCAACTGCAACATAACAAGCGCATCGCATATCCGAGATTTAATTTTAAAAGGTGAAGGTATAGAGCAATATGTTCCACAGTTTGTATGTGATATTCTAAACGAAGAAGTTAAAAACGGAACTGCTCCAACCCACATTAACACCATAGAAAAAGCAATTATTGCAAAAATCAGAACAACACCTACCTCCGATTTAAAAAAGATAAAGGATGTTTCGGAAGGCTTGGAAAACCGTATTAAACAAGCGGCACTTTCCTGTACGACCTTAGACGAAATGTTAATGCTTATCAAAACAAAGCGATACACACTATCTAGAATAAGACGGATTATTTCAAACATTTTGCTTGGAATTACAAAAGAAACAACAGCTTTAAGCCCTCAATATATAAGGGTTTTGGGAATGAACCACAAAGGCAGGCTGATGTTAAAGCAAATAAAGGAAAAATGCGCTCTTCCCATTATAATTAAAACCGCAAATGTGGAAAGCTGCGATATGCTGGAGCTTGATTTTACCTCAACAGATATATATTCACTAACGTATAATAACAAATCAAAAAACATAGGCGGTTATGACAAATTAACATCACCGATAATATTATAGTAATATTTTTATCCCCCTTTAAATATAAATATATTGTCCAAAATATAAAAAAGGGGGAATAGTAATTGGATAACATATATAAAGAAATATCAGACCGCACCGGCGGCGATATTTACATTGGTGTTGTTGGGCCTGTAAGAACCGGCAAAAGCACGTTTATCAAAAAATTTATGGATAAGCTTGTAATCCCCAACATTGAAAACGAATATAAAAGAGAGCGGGCAATTGACGAGCTTCCGCAAAGCGCACAGGGCAGAACCATTATGACCACTGAACCAAAATTCGTGCCAAACGAAGCGGTAGAAATTCAAATGGACGAAAATGCAAAATTTAAGGTGCGTATGATTGATTGTGTGGGCTATATTGTGCCAAATGCAATGGGATACTTGGAGGGCGAAGCTCCTCGTATGGTTAACACTCCTTGGTTCGACCATGAAATCCCATTCACTGAAGCGGCAGAACTTGGAACAAAAAAGGTAATTAACGAGCATTCAACAATCGGGCTTGTTGTTACCACAGACGGCACAATAACAGAGCTTGAACGTGAAGATTATGTTGAAGCAGAGGCTCGTGTTATAAATGAATTAAAAGACATTAACAAGCCATTTGTAGTTCTTTTAAACACCGCTTATCCACACAGTGAAAACACAATGGTGCTTCAAAAGGAGATGGAAGAAAAATACAAGGTTACCGTTATGCCCGTTAACTGCGCCACAATGGATATGAACGACATTAACGGAATTATAGAGCGTGTGCTATTCGAATTTCCTTTGACAGAAATCACAATTAATATTCCCGGCTGGATTAAAGCACTGGACGACGAACATTGGTTAAAAAGCAATATATACGACAATGTTAAATCATCCATGAAGGATGTTTTTAACATAAGAGAAACAAAAAATGTTACAGGCTCCATTAAAAAATCCGAATATGTTCTTCGGGTGGACATCGATAATATTAATTTAGGCGAGGGTGTTGTTACGATCAGTATAACACCAATTGATGGGTTGTTTTATAAGCTGCTCAGCGAAAACAGCGGGCTAGATATTGATAACGAGGATAAGCTTATGAGGCTTATGATTGAAATGGGTTCAATCAAAAAGGATTACGATAAAATCGCCCCTGCAATCCGTGATGTTAGAGAGAAAGGATACGGAATTGTATCTCCTACCATAGACGAACTTTCACTGGAAGAGCCGGAAATTGTGAAGCAAGGCAACAGATACGGCGTACGCCTTCGTGCCAGCGCCCCGTCAATTCATATGATAAGAGCAGATATCGAAACGGAAGTAAGCCCTATTGTTGGTACTGAAAAGCAATCAGAGGAGCTTATACATTATTTGCTTACGGAATTTGATGATGAACCGACAAAAATTTGGAAGAGCAACATCTTCGGAAAATCTCTAAACGAGCTTGTAAACGAAGGTCTGCATAATAAATTGGACAGAATGCCCAGAGATGCCCAATACAAATTACAAGAAACACTACAAAAAATAATCAACGAGGGCAGCGGCGGTCTAATCTGCATAATACTTTAATATTGACATTACGCCCATAATTATATATACTTTTATATAAGCTTAGTTTGAACGGAATTTAGTATTTCTTTCAAACTAAGCTATCTGCGGAATTAATTAATAGCGGCGCAAGGCTTTTGCTCAAGGCAAGTATGCTTTAGCCATTTTGCTAACCTGAAAGGCTGTGTAAACTTAGTATGCGAAGTATTATAAAATTAAAAAGCGATGAACAAAAAGCGTGCTGCTTCCTTTGTGTCTATTCAAAATCCATGGCAGGCCTAACAGAGCTTTGCTGTGAAAAGAAGGGCGTTGTTGCGCCTGATTATCTGTGCAAAAAATTCCTTTTAAACATTATGGCAAAAACATCAAAACGCAAGCACTCATTAGGCACAAACAAGCTTTCAGCGGAGGATTTTTCAATTGACTAAAGCCCAAACACATTTTAAATATTATATGTTTGGGCTTTTAATTTTAATTTTGATTTTCTATTAAATCTTTCATTGCATTTTCAAAAGCAGTATTTTGTTCATTCGTCCTTTTAGAATTACCTCTTATTCTTCCGCCTGCGCTTCTTATCTTTTTTGCAGTATGCCGTGCCAACAATAGTGAATCTATGTTTTCACCGTTATAAAGCATACCGTTCTGGCTGATTACAAAGGCATTTTTAGCAAGGCACATTGCCGCCAAGCCATAATCCTGGGTTATAACAATATCTCCACTTTTAACCATATTAACCAATGCAAAATCAACGCTATCCGCACCCTTGGAAACGGTTATTGTAGTTGCATATTCCCTTTCAAAATGATGGGAGGTATCGCACAAAATAATACATTCAATCCTCTTTTGGCGCGCAATGTTTATGGCAATGTCCACCACAGGGCACCCATCTGCATCAATTAAAATCCTCAAGCTTTTAACCCACCCTATTATAATATTTGTGTGTCTTATAGTATAAATATCCCTTAAATTTCGCTATTTTCTTAATAAGCCAAAAAATTACCGACTTTGATTTTTCAGTTTCCTGCAAAATCAAAATCTGCAAATTATATTTTCTTTTTAACTCATCAAGCCTTTTAAAAGCACTATAAGTCCAAATCAAGCTACCAAAGGATTTATAAGGTGGATTTTCAAAGCAAATTGCATTTAAGTACCGTGCTGTATAATCGCAAACAAAGTTAAATCCATTATTTTGAATTATGATTGAATTAGGAAAACTAAATTTAATTTTCTTCATAATTGACGAAGCGGATTTTAACATCTTCTCCATGCATTCATTTCTTACACTTAAATATTCAATATTACCTATGGTATCTATAAAAACCCCATCATATCCACCTTCCAACAATTTTTCGGTTTTGGAAAGCAATAGGCTCTGCACATGAGGTGATGAAATGTCCATAAGTAATGTGCCGTATTCCTTATTTTCAGCAACATCACCATTAATTTTTATAATATCATCTTCATTTAAAATTTCAAAATCTTCATCCGTCTTAGATATCTCAACAACGCTTAAATATGCAATAACCCTTTTGCCCGCATTCTTCAGCAACAAAATATCCTCGTTTTTATGCCCCTTAGGCTCTAAAATCAAAAGGTCGAAGCTCATTAGCTTATCCTCTTCGCCTGTGCCGTAAAACAAAGCAAAATTTTTAATATTATCAAGGCTGTTATTTATTTTCAATCATTCATTACCAGCTTTCAAATTTTTTCTGCCCAAAAATTCCGTATAAATAAAGCAGGTTTCGCACTTATTGCCATGTGCCACACAAAGATTGGATTTGCTTTCCCAGCACTTTTTATCCGTCCTCATTTTTGCATGACATTTACTGCAAATTTCGCTTGAAACAAACCTCATATTCCAACAGTGATCAATAGAGCCTTCGTTATCCTTTTGCTCAAGCCTGATTTTATTAATATAATTGACAAATACATTAACAATTTCCTCATCAAGCTGGGTGTTAGAAACACTTTTAAGAGCCGCCAGTGCATCGTCATAGGTGCTTGCATCACGGAAGTTTCTAGGTGAAATTTTAGCAACAAAAAATTGTGTAACAGCAAGTATTTTTGCACCAACAGGAATTTCCTCACCCTTTAAGCCATGAGGATAACCGCAGCCGTCGATCCTTTCGTGGTGATACCTAACCATATTTGCCGTATCTATATTTCCATAAAGAGATTCGATTATATCTGCGCCGATTTCCGAATGAAGCTTTATAACCTCATAATCGAACTCCGAATATTTACCCTTTTTCAAGAATATTTCATAAGACAGCGCCGCAACACCGATATTGCTTAAAAATGCGGCTAAAGCAATGTCTTGAACATCTTTTAAATTAAGCTTCATTTCCTGTGCTATTATAGTTGCGTAATGCTGCATTAAATTGGAAAATCCAACAGTATAAGGGCTTAAATCGTCAACCAAGGTAGATATTATTTTAAGTGTTTCAAGATTATCTCTTGTCCCTCTTGAAATTTGAGAGGTATTTTCAAATACATCGGATATTTTTGAAAACATTAAAAGAAGGGAATAAATCTGATATTCATCGATTTCATAAGCCTTATCATACCAAAAGCCCGCAATGCCAACATTATCTCCATAATTTATTTTAAATAAAAGTATCTGCTTAAATCCATCACTAATAAGGTAAGATGGAATGTGCGAAAAATTCTTATCGTTTTTATTTAGCGTAACAATTTTTTTATCTCCCACAATATCTTTAAAGAAGGAATGCAATTCGGAATCGTATTTAAACATTACAAGAGTTTCCTTTGAAAATCCTGCGTCAACAGCCAGCTCCATAAATTGCTCCTGCTGTTTAAGGAAAAATCCGCCCTTGGCGCCTATTGTCTTTGTGAACATACTAATTGCCATTTTCCATATTCCTTCACCGCTTATAATGCTTGTTATACTTCTGGTTGCTTGCTTTGCAGTTTCAAGAATTTTAATTTTGTTGTTAAGCTGTTCCGTTAATATAATATTTTGCACAACAGGTTCAAGCTTTTGTGCAATCAGCTTTAATGCATTGTAATTTCTTTTGCTCAATTTGAATTTAAAATCCACCACAAGCTGAATAAATGCCTTGCCGCCGCTTATAGGAATGCATAAAAGCTTTGTATTTTTATCAACCATCACTTTAACTTGGGAATCAACATCACTAATATTAATAGCCAACGGAAATACGAATTTGGCTTTTTTATGAGGAATTAGTCCGGAATAAGACAAATTCAAGCTATCGTTAACATCATTATTATAATGAATAGACTTTAAAGCATATTGCACATTTTTGCTCTCCGCCAAATAAAATCCATATTCCTTTGCATTAACCACCGAAGATATAACTTTAAAAATTTTATTTATAACTAAATTAGTATTTTCAGAATCATTAAAGCATTCAATAATACTGCTGTTCAATTCCTTTTCTGAATTCAATTTAGTTCTTAAAATGCGAAGATATATTATAAAAATAATCATCAATGCCAACAATGCTATCATTGAATATATCCCATCTAAATTTGATGCTTGATTAATCATTTTGCTTATTCCTCCTTGAATTTAGTTTGCCAGATTAACAGGCTTTGTTCCGTCCTGCTTTAGAACATATATTTTAAGCACATCATCCTCCGAATAAACAGTAAAATTATCATTTCGCTGAATATATTCCTCCATCCAATAATATGCCTTCGCTTCGACTATTCTGCGGTTCTCATAAACAGTATAGTATTTTTCAAAGGAATTGCCAACATCCGGGAAGGGCTTTTGTGCATCCTCCATTGAAATCAAAGGAGTTATGGTATATGGCTTAGCCTGATTTAAAGGCCGCTTTTCTATGATTACAAAAACATAATCGGTTGGAAATGCTATCTCCGCCTTCTTCTCAATTTGAGTATCATTAACAAATTCCCAAAGATTATAATGCCAGCCGTATCCCATACTTTCCTGATACTGCTCAACCGGAGAAATTATAGTCCAGTTAAGGATTGGGAAATCACTTTTTATTTTGTAGTAGGAATATGCAGCTTCATCATATTCCAGCTTTGCACCTACGGGAAACATTGTATATAAATTATATCCTTGAAAAACAGTATTTAAAAGCAATACCCCTGCAATAATGTATCCAGTATATTTCACAAACCTGTGAAATGGAAAAAATTCAATTAAATATATAGTCATAGCTAGCATTGAAACTGCAATTAGCCCGAAGAAAGTGCTTGCACGAGAAAATTCCATAACAGTGGGGAAGCCAACATCCTCGGCACGAATCTGGGTATATGTTAAGACGCACAAAACAGCCATTGTTAAGAATAATTTAATTGTGTTCTTATATTCAGGCGGATTTTTGAAAAACGCTCTTAAAACTGAATATATAGCTATTATACAGGCGCACAGCAGTAATAATCGAAGTGTTTGGCTTGGCTCGAAATATTTAAATATTTCCTGCTTCCAATCCAATTTCACGTTAATTGTTGCACTTTCGGCAACAAAGCCAAGGGATAATGCGTGGAACTTCATACCAACCGCTAACGCCGTAATTATGGGCAAAATTCCGATAAAACCGCCGCCGCCCATATAAATGAGCAATTGTGTAAAAACTTTAGGCTTAAATATTTTATTTAAGTTAAACAGGCAAAGTAGCAAATATCCTGCCGCCAAAAAGATAGCGGCGTAAAAATGGATAAAAACGGTTATTGCCAAAACCTCTGAAGCTAATACCAAATATTTCTTCCTGTTTGTGTTTAAAAACAAATTGAGATAATGTAAACCCGGCAATATGAATATTGCAGCATATTCCTGAGGCAGTGCGGATAACTGCCTCCACACATTGTTTCCGGCATTGGGAAGCTCCGTACCAAAAACATAAGCCGCAACACCTATAAAAGCAACAATCAGCGCATTCTTTAAATTTTTTCTCAATATGTAATAAATAGAAAATATCAAAAGCAAGCTGCCAATGCCGCCGAAAAATCTGATAATTGTTGCAGGGTCTATGAAGAAAAGCTTTTGAATAGCAGAAATTATTGCTTCATATCCGTAAGGATAAACACCATCTAAATATATTTTATTTATGCCTAAATATTTTGTCCAAGCTAAATGCACATAGCAATCCGAAGCACCGTAATAAAGGAATTTAAAGGAATGCTGAAATCTTGTTATAGCTGCAAATAAGAACACTCCGAAAAGCAAAAAGCCATCAAAAGGATGTATTAAAGAATGAGCAATCAAGCTCATAAATTTTCGTGGTATTCTCTTTAGCCCTTCTTTAATTGAACTTCTGCCGCCGACTGCACCGAAGTTACCATCTGCAAAATCCAAAATTATGGACAATATATTCCGTTTTTCAACCAATTCATTATTAATTACTTTATTATTTGTGCGTATCATAAGCAAAACCGCAATAAATCCAATTATAGCGATAAAAAGCGAAATAGTTTCGTATATTTTAAGAAGCACCAAAAAATGAACCAATATAATAATAATAAAATTCGAATGTGTCAGCGAAATAAATATTTTATCCGTCCAATCATTTCCTTCTTCATCAAAGGCAATAAGCCTTGAAGGCACGAATATATATAGTATAAAAAACGCAAGTACAACTTTTATAAATAAAAACAAAGTATGCTGTATGGGAAACATTATTTCACCTCTAATTTATTCATTTTATTCCTGCCAAAGCTTGCTTCTCATTTCTTCCCTATCCATTTGCTGATGTATTCGCCAAACCTCTATATTATCATCAAAATAAAACAAGGATATATTATTGTGATTGCGCCTGTATCTTTCTATCCAATCCGAAATCTCAGGCTTTGCCTCACATCTTACAGTATATTCGCCTGTATTACTTAATGCTTTGCTGTAAAACACATTTTTTTCGTAAAATATGAATATATCCTCGGTATCCAAAACCTCCGGAACATCACCGCTTATATCGAAAAGCTTGTAATATTCAGGATTATATTTATCGATAAATTCGTCAATCATCATATGAAACCCATTGCCTAAAGAGATGGGATACCCCTCTTTCCACGAAACAATCATCCATTGAGTTGGACGAAATTCTTTGCTAATTCGAAAATACTGAGCAACGTTGCTTCCATATTCCATTCTTTCTGATATAACAGGCTTTTGAGGAAAACAAAAGAAAATTGCAGCAAGCCCTAAAATACATATTGCATATCCACAGTTTTTAGAGCCAAATATAAAGCTCAAAACATCAGATAAAGCTAAAAATGCAAAGGCTATGGTAACGGGAATCAAAAGCGACCATAAGGAATATGCACCTTCAAAAGCATAACTGCTTTTGGTTAATATTCCAACGAATAAATAAAGCAAAAATGCTGTTGTGCCATAAATAAAAACCCACATTTTTTTTATGAATAATTCTTTTCTTTTAATATCAAACCATAAATTCACAAATACCACTAAAAGAGATATAACGCCGATATAATCAAATAGGCTTAGCAAGGGCATTTTAATATAAATATTTTTTGCCATCAAAACCTCTGCTGCCAAATCATAAAAAGGTCTTCCAAGTAGTAATCCAATAACAATAGGGAGAGCCGAAATCATAAGCGCTATTCCTATAACAATAAAAACCTCCAGTGTTTTAAAAAGCGCGTTTCTGATATCTCTTAAAATATTGGCAAAGCAAAGCGCCAAAAGTCCGATGATAAGAAACACTAATATTAAAGGATGTATCAAGCCAATCAAAGCACATCCGAATAATGCAACAAAAAAATCCTCTCTTTTCGATTGATTTATATATTCATAAAAAAAGTATAGCACAGGCAAAACAAATATCAAAGCAAACTGCTGCGGATTTGCAACAACCTGCATACTCGGAGAATTTAAAAAAGCAAATCCCGCGCAGCCGTAAATTGCCGCACCAACTATACCGCTTGCCCTGTTGCCGCTTATTTTAGAAATAAAATAATAAATTCCGAAAGTAACAAGCATACTGTTTAATGCACCGCTGAAATTAACAATGTAAATATGGTCAATCTGCAAAATCTTCTGCAAGGTTTCCAAAACAATGTAAAAACCCTGTGGATATATGCCATCGTTAAATAAAATTCTACTGCCCAAATATTTCATCGAAGTAAGAGTTAAATAAGCTTCATTGGAAATTGGCGCAACATTAACAAAGGAATCATAAAAACGCAAATATCCCGAATACGCAAAAACAACGCACAAAATAATGAAGCCTACCAAAGACCATATGTCTGAAAAATAATTACGAATACTGCGTTCCAAATCGTTAGCAACACTTGCTACATATTCTATAAGCTTATCTTCAATTCTTTCAACATTATCAACGTGGTCTATAACAATAATTCCAACATCTTCCCTAATATCCGTCTGCATATTTCCCTGCATTATGTTTCTTTTAAAATATTTATAAAATATACAGATTAACGCCACTATAAAAATAGTGATAAATTCGTATAATTTAAACAAAATAGCAATATAACCGAATATAACAATCCAAAACACTATTTTTATATAATTTGCAACAGTGCTTTTAATCATATCGGATTTAATATTTGTAAAAATAAAACCGGGTACGATAACAAACAACAAAACAAAGCCAATAATGTATTTTGAAAAATATAATATTGTATCTATAAAAATGTTTGTCAACAATACCCCTCCACATAACTGCTACGATTGAAAATACAAATAATAATCCAGTTTTTTAAATAATTTTAAAATTTTGTTTGAGCTTATTATCAAAAAAACTATGGAGCCTGCAAGAAGTCCAAACACCGAAAAATAATAGGTTATCCATCTGCTCAGCAAAAAACCGATTATGATATTAACAATAAGCGAAATCAGCACCGCCCTGCCTGCCATTTCAGGCTGAGAAAGCGAAAACATCGTTACACAGTTCATAAGTGCCACAGATATAATAGAATAGCTAATCAGCCCAACAATAAGCACAAAATTAGTAACATGATTAGTTAAAAAGCCTGTCCTAAACCCGGGCGGCGGGAAAGCATCTAATTGCCAAACAAAGAAATATGTAAAAATCGCACTTAAAATTGACACTCCCGCAACCAACAAAAGTCTTTTAAAATATATTCTTCTAAACTTTTTATCGATTGTTGAGGAATCCGAACCGAAGGAATTTTTATGGCTTTCGGAAAGCTCGTCCATTAATTTGCTTACAACAACCTCGCAAGCGCCCATAGGAATTATCAGCATAAGAAGTGCAAAATCCAAGCCTAATTCGTATGCACCCCTAAACCAAATGATATAAGGCATATAAGAATTATTTGTGGACCAGCCTATTATTCTGTCAACAAATAAAAATGCAAAATACAAAAATCCGTATGCAAAAAACGGAAAGGTTGTATATAAAGTTATTGATTTTTTAGGCAATGAAGGCTCTATTCCGCCTGCCATCTTTCTTTCCTCTTTATAAAAAAGATATAAAATAATCAATATACCAACTATCGAAACTATTGCCAAAGAAATAATTTGGGATACAATTATATCAATTCCCAAAATCACAAACATTATATAAACAAGTGCAATACCGCCTGCAATAAGCCCTGTAAAAACAAATTCCTTTTCTAAAATATACATAACAGTAACCGAAAACCATATTGCACTTAAAAAAACATAATATACTATAATAACCATCATCATTTTATAGGGAAAGGCTTCAAAAATCAGATTAAAAAGCAAAAAAGATATTGTGACCACCGCTGTTAATATATATCCTAATTTTATAAAATATAAGGTTATTTTCCTTGCCAAATTATAATAACCCTGCCTTAAATATAAAAATCCGCGCCTCGCAATTGCCTGCATAAAGCCGCCAACCGTAAGAAAGCTAAATATCGTTCCAATAGCAATACAGGTTGCAAGCTCCACAGATAAATATTCATAAGACCAAAGAGAAAAACGAAGAGTAAGCATAGAAATAACGGAAATCGCCATCGGCAATGCAAAAATAACCCCTCTTATAAAGCTTTTAACAATAACACCGGTCTTGTGCATTAAAGTATGATTCTTCTTTTCCTCAAATGAAGAAAAGCTGATGTCCTCATTAATAACATTATATATTTCAAGGGCCAGCTCAAAAATATTGCTCATGCCGAATACGTTTGAAGCCCTGCCGTCGTTCCATCCGATGGATTCTAAAATAGCAGCAACCTCATAGTGATTTTCGGGATGCAATTGTTTTTCCGTAACCTCGTTTATCAAATTATTAAAAATGCTTTCTGCACCCTCACTGTCGTAGAGCTTATCAGCTTGAACCATTTATGCAGCTCCTTTACTTTGCCAGCATCATATTTATTATAAGCTCCGGCAATTTCATTTCTTTTTCCGCCAAATGAATATCTTCTTCTGTCAGTGTTTTCCCCTTTGCGATTATAATGTTATTCTCGCTGTCAAGCAGAGCCTCGCCCGCAATTTTACCGATTATAAGGTCGTTTCGCATCTTTTTTATCTCTGTTTCACTTTTAGGATTATTTTCACTTGAATTGTCATTGTTTTTGTTTGGTGATGAATCGTCCGTCAACTCATCGTCATCATAATCACTATTTAATTCATCGTCATCAAAATCAGAAATTCCAAATGCATTAAAATTAAATTCGTCATCAATGTCATAACCGTTTAATATATGATGAAGGGCATCTTTATTGTCTTTCTTTTTAACTGCATTATCCGCCAAATCATCATATGTATCATTTTTTGGGGGTGCATATTTTTTCTTAAAATCAAGCAGCTTTTGAATATCTTTAAGTGATGTTCCGTCAGCAGTAACCCTTTCCCGTTTTTCCTTTTCAACAGGAACTTCCTCCTCAATCAATTTTCTCACGAAGGATGAAATATCATTTTTCTCGGATGCTAAGGGTTTTCTAACAATTCTTTTTTCTTCCTCTTTGTTATCATCCTTATCCAAAACATCATCAATATTTGATTTTAAAAGCTTCAAAACATCTGCCAGCATCGAATCGATTTTAGCTCTATTTTCATTTATAACTTGTTGAAGGTCGTCTATTATTCCATCGTATTCAGCTAATTGTTCGCTTGCCTTTTTTGCATATTGAGCAGTTTCTTCGTCAGCAAGCATATTAATAAGTGCAACAGTTTTATCAATTCTTTTATAAGCATCACTAATTACATCGCTTTTATTATTTTCATCTTCGATAATTTCGTCCTGATATTCAATTGTTTCTTTTTTTGCTTCAGCAAGCTCTGCCAACAATTTTTCTTTTTCTTTTTCAAGACGTTTAACCTGATCTGAAAATTCCTTCAACGCTTTTTCATGTTCTTTTTGAAGTGATGAAAGATATTCTTTAACATCAGGCTTATTAAGACCAAAAAATTTGGTGGAAATGCTTATATCAAATGCACTCATTATATCAACCTCCTTTACGATAGGATAAGAAACATAGCTAAGTCCTAATAACTTTTTGCGATGGAATCTATATAATTTATAAGATTTTGCAAATCGTTTTTCATTTCATTTGCTTTTCGTTCCCTTATAATAATAAGAGATTTTCTTTTTTCCAATGTCATGGATATGTTCTTCTGAATTTTAATTACCTTTTCTGTGGATTTAATATGTGCATCATAAAGAGCCTGCATAATTTCTGTTTGGTCTTTACTACTGCGGCTTTCGGATTTAACAACGCGTTTTTTAACAACAACAGATTTATTGGAGTTCTCATACTCAATTTGCTGCTTCAATTCATCAATTTGCTTTTTCAAATCCTGTATATTAAGCTCCAATTCATTTTTTTTGTCCTCAAATTCCGCTCTTATTTTTTCAACTGCTTTTTCCGTCTCCGCCGCGCTGTATCCAAATAGTGTAACTCTTTCTGTTATTGACACAATGTATCCCTCCCCAATAAATCTTGAAATTTTAAAATCTAAACTTTTTTAATATATCATCAAACACCAGTTAAAATGCTGGTTTTTTGTATCTCAAGCTCTGCCTCATCATTTTCTCCGATTTTTTTATAAGCATTTGCAATTTCAAGCATTAAAAGCGGAACAGTAGGAGTGTTAGGCGATGCGCTTATTGCCTCTCTGAATTGTTCAATCGCTTCCCTAATATAGCCCATATTAAGAAGGGTATATCCTTTTTCCGCATAAAACTTTTGCTTTTGCAAAAGAGATATGGGCAAGGTCTTTTTAATTCTATAATCATTGTTTAGAAGTCCAACATAAATATTATAATGGTTTTCCAAAACTTTTTCAATCGAAAAATATTCTGCGGCTCGAATTCTTGCCCTTTTCCCCATATCCTCAATCATATCAGGATTTTTCAAAAGCTTAATTATTCCCTCCGCAAGCTCCTGTGGCACTCTGGGAGTAACAAGTATTCCACAATCCCCCAATGCTTCGCTTATTCCACCAACATCAGTTGAAACAATGGGCTTACCGCTCATCATAGCCTCCACAACCGAATATGGAAATGCTTCGGATATGCTTGAAGCAGCAACTATATCTCCGCTATTGTATGCAATTGCCACATCATTTGTATGCCCTGCAAATATGAAGGAATCCTCAAGACCTAATTGTTTAACCTTCTCCACACATTCATCATAATATTCCTCCACAGAAACAGAACCATATACTACAACCTTAATATTTGGTATTTCACGCACAATAATATCTGTTGCTTCTATTAAGCTTATTATATCCTTTAATGGGTCAATCCTCGCAACAGAAACAACGGTAGGGGCATCATAAAGCCGTTTAACCTCTTTCGGGGAAAAAATATCAGTATCAACACCGTTATAAATTACGTTTATTTTTTCACTTTCCACCCCAAAGCGTTCTTCCCAGCGAGTGTTATATTTACAAACAGGTGCAACAACATCGGCATATTCATAATTTAAAGCAATAATAGAATTTATCATACGAATAAAAAACGTATTTAAAAAAGACGGATATCCCCTTTTGGAAAGGGAAAGATATTGCTCCCTTATATAAACGCCATGCTCTGTAAGTATGTATGGTGTGTTGTTTTGAATTTTCGAAAGCACACACGGAATTCCGCAAAACGCGGCCGCTGCCGAGTGGACAACATCTGCCTTAGGTATTGGCGTGTTTAATGTAACCATAAACCTATAAACCCAACCTAAGCTTTGGATAAGAGCATATATGCTGGGTGTATCCATTCTATTTTCTTTATCCAAGGAATAATCATTTATAAGCCGTTTATATTCATCCCAGGTTATCTCGGATTTGAAGCTTTTTTTATATTCGTAATCCTTAAAATACAAATGAAGTCCATATAATGTTTCACCCAATTTTAATGGGTTTTTTTCTATATTTATAAGCTCCTTTATAAGTGACTTAAAAAGAGGTAGGAACTTCTTTTCAATTACATCATCGGTAGTTTTCTTTTTGGAAACATAAACCTTTGAAAAGGAAATATCAAGGTATTCACTTGGTTCTTCCGTACCCCAAAGAGGAACCTTAATAAGCTCGGCAGACGGAGGAAGCTTATAAATTTGTGATATGAAAGGGTTCATCATAAGGCTGTATAAAACAAAATCAACGCCTTCTAACTGATTAACAAGAATATCACACCATGTGCTAACACCGCCCAAATGGAACGGGTATGTTCCTTCTGTTGAAAGCATAACCTTTATATTCCTATCCATATCTGCCCTCCTCTCCCCTTGAATTTTATCAATAGTTTATTTATCCTTTTCCTGCATTTCTTGTTGATATTTTTTCATTTTTTCTATTTCAAGCTTTACAATCCCAAGTTCTTGAACAAGCACACTTATTTTCATATAATATTTTGACATTTCCTTTGTAAGCGAAAATATTATTAAAATAAGGAAGAATATTATTATAAGATACAGTGTATTAACAGGTTCAACAATATGCAAAAAATTCGAAATTACGTTTATTATACCGGGCATAATTGAGGTTAGTAGCAGTCCAACTCCCGCTAAAAGCCATATTAATATATAACGCAATTCTAATTTTTTATTTCTTACCATATTTATTATATATATAAGAAACAAAAGAGTGCTAAAAAACAGAATAATCTGCAAATTTTTGTCTAACATAAATACCTCCATACAATTGTTTTAAAAGCATCATATAAGCGTACCGTGATTATTTTAAGCTTACAAAGCAAACCCCTGCGGTGATAAGTATAACCCCAATCCATCTGGTTGCAAATACTTGTTCCTTAAATATAAAAATTGCACAAAAAAGCATGATAATATGCACCATACTTGTTAATGGATAAGCATAGCTAATGTCCGCCTTGCTTAAAATATAAAGCCATAAAAAGGTTGTTAACACATATATAAAAATGCCTGATAAAATAAGGGGAGAAAACATAATTTTAATTATTCTTTCAATGCTGTTAAACTCCTTGCCCTCCATTCCTGCTTTCCAAAGAAGTTGTCCCGCTACTAAAAGCAAAGAATTTAATATTGATAAAAGAATTATATGCATAAATGACCACCTATCGTTTTTAATTATTATCCAATGTATGAATCATATTCCCAAACACCAATCTGAACAGTTCCGTCCAAATAAGTATATTTACCCCTTCCGTTTCTCTTACCGGAGGACCACTGTCCTTCATATATTCCCACATTTGTAAGGTTGAATGTTCCATAACCGTCAAATTCACCGTACAGCCACTGCCCCACATAATAATTTCCGTTTGACCAATTAAACTTACCGTATCCGCTGAACCTTCCTTCTAACCATTCACCGGAGTAAGTATCACCGCTTGCCCACGTCATAGTGCCGTTTCCTTCAAAAACTCCATTTTTTAAGTTTCCGGTGTAGCTGTCCCCATTCTGCCACTTAAGTATTCCGTAGCCATTCATACTGTCATTTTCCCAACTGCCCGAATATACAAAGCCATCGTTGCGAATAAGCTTACCCTCGCCCTCACGCCGGCCGTTAACTACATTGCCTTCGTATCTGCTTCCGTCCTCGTAATATATTACACCAATTCCGTTTGGGCTTCCGTTAATGCTGTTTCCGATAAAATTAGAACCGTCCTGCATACTGGAAGCTTCAGTATTATTATTTACTGCCGTCTTTGCAAAAACAGGAGGAATTATATTTTCATTATAATATTTAAAGCCAAGATTGGTAAGACGATATTGCTGAATATTATTTCTGCTTACAATGCTATTGATAAAGGGTGTGCCGTTTGCCATAGGAACATCTAAGGTTTCCCATACAATTGCAATCATATCATTTTTCGTTAAAATCTTGTCGCTTAAATTTTTCGCTTCGTCAGCGGAAATTCCCCCAAGATAACAATTAATGTATGTTGATATTTTCCACATATCGCCTTTTAATTCATATCCCATACATTTAAGCAGAATAGATGTGAAGGTTTTACCGTCAATAAGCCGTTTTGCAGATAGCTGATAACCGGAAATATCTGTAATTAAATCGTTTTTAACTCCGTATGCAAGATATTTAATTGCCCAATTCGATATTGTATCATAATCAGAATAATATTTCAATGAATTGTAAACATCATATTCGCTTAGATACTCAACATTATTCTTTTGTCCGATTAACCTTAACAAAAATACAACTGCCGTTTCCTTGTCGGTAAAAGAATCCAAATCCGATTCAAAGTAGCTTTGGGCAACACCCTTATAAAACCCTAAATCATACAAAATTCTTGCTTCTTCGATATAGCTGGCAAATTCCGAAGCGTAAGAATTTACAAAAAGCGACAAAAATATTAAAATAAAAGCTGTACATCTTTTAAATTTACAAAACATATTAGCTCCATAGCCTTTCTTAATTTATTAAACATACATATATGCGTCAGATTCAGGCACCGGCTTTGCTAAAAAATAACCCTGCAAATAATCACATTTCATATTTTTCAGCATTTGATGTTGCTTTTCTGTTTCAATACCCTCAGCAACAACCTTAAGCCCCAAATTATGAGAAATATCAATTATAGATGCAAGAAACATCTCCGTCTGCGGATTTGTCATCAAATCGGACAAGAAGGTTTTATCAATCTTAACCATTGAAACAGGCAGCTTTAAAAGATAAGAAAGGCTTGAATATCCTGTACCAAAATCGTCTATTAAAATTGCAATACCCATATTTTTAATTTCCTGAATTTTAACGCAGGTTTGCTCAAAATTTTCAATAAAGCAGGTTTCTGTAATTTCAAAGCCCAAAAAGCTTGGTGAAACACCTGTTTCCTTAATAATAGATTTTACTTTTTCCACAAAATCTTCTTTAACAATTTGCATAGGCGAAAAATTAATTGATATTATAATATTCCGACTGCTTTTAGCTTCTACTTTTTTTGCAAAATTGCATGCTTTTTCAAGAACCTGCCAACCGATATCCTCTATTAAATTTTCTTTTTCAGCAGTTCGTATTATATCTAAAATAGAAATTTTATTATATTTTGCATTTTTCCACCTAAGCAAGGATTCAAAGCCCATAATTTCATTATTTTCTGTTGAATACTGTGGTTGATAATATAAATCAAGCTCATTGCCTTCTATTGCTTTAATTAAATCACGCTTTAAATCGTTATCGAATTTAACATCGCTTATAAGCTCGTTATCAATAAATTTAAATGTTCCCGAACCCTCCTGCTTAGACTTAAACAAAGCGATTCCTGCATAGTTTATCAAAACATCCGCAATGCCCGAATTTTGAGGATAAAGAGCAATACCCATATTTGCGGAAAGCTCCACCTTATTATCATTTATAACTATATTTTTCTGCACATATCTTAAAATTATCTTTGCAATTTTAGATATATTATCAACATCGCTTATTCCGTTATATATTATTCCAATTTGGTCGTAAGACAATCTTTCAGCATGCAGATTGCTGTTGATATCCTTTATCTTATTTAAAATATTGTCTATTAAAATATCACCGTTAGAGCTTTCAAGAAAATAATTTGCTATTACAAATTCATTTATCTGCAAAACCAAAACGGCACCGCTTGGAGCTGCTTTGCCACTGTAATTTAAAATATTATCTAAATACTTAACAAATTCTCCTTTTAAATTATGATACGCTTCCAAATTTTTTATAACAGTTGTTTCAACATCCTTAGAAACCATTTTAAGTTCTTTGCTTACAATCTTTTTTGCTTCCGAAAAGCTTATTACATTTTCATTATCATCTGTTTCATAAGTATCATCAGGCTTTTTTAAAAAAGGTTCATCTATATTTGTTTTTAATAAGGTGATAACCTCTCCAAGCAAATTATCTATATTTTCTCTGTTATCATCAATTTGTTTTTTCAGACTTTCCAGCTGAGCATCATATTCCATAAGCTGAACCGATGCTTGCTCTGCCATCTGCTTTATTTTTTGGCTGGCAATTTCGTCAATAAGGGCTATTGTCTGATCCACACGTTCGTATGCAACATCAACAAACTGACTTAAGGTGTCTGCTTCATATATGGGTTCATCAACATAAACGATTTCTTGTTTTTTTGCTTCTTCAAGTTCTGAAGCCAGCTTAGCTTTCGTCCTTTCAAGAAGCTTAATTTCTTTAAGCATATCGTTTAATATTTTATCATATTGCTTCATCATATTTCCAATATATTTATCTACATCTTCTTTGCTTAGTCCTATGATTTTAGTAGAAATGTCCGCAATCTGTCCATACATTTCACACACCCCCTTTATTAAAACTAATAAAGCCAAAACCTTAATAAAGCTTATAATTATTTATAATATAACACATTTTATTATATTATCTATAAGTAACATTAAAAAGCGTTTTGTAATTTTCGGATAAATAAGTGTAATAAAAATCCAAAAATATAAAAACGCGTTATATACTATATAGGCTCATTAAATTCCAAAAGTTGATTTTTCATAAGAATATTAAGTTCAAACGTACCTTCTGAGAACTGAAAGCACAAATTTCCGTCATATTTTAAAACAGCAGCCTCCACGCTTTTTATGCCTATTCCATGAATACCGTCTTCCTTTTTAGAGGTTTTGAAAACCTCTGTCTTTTTTTTTAATTCCTCATCCGTTGAATTTTTCAAACAAATACAGATATAATCATTATTGAATTTAACACTCAATTCTATTATTTTTTCACAGACATCTTTTTTTATCCTCATGCAGGCTTCAATTGCATTATCCAATATGTTTCCCATAACAACGCACAAATCGGTCAACCCAATGTTTAAAACGGGCGGCAGAATAATTTCATATCGGAAGGTTATATTGTTTTTTAAAGCCAAACTGTTTTTTTCGTTTAAAATACTGTCAAAAACTATGTTGCCTGTGGGAATTAAATTGCTTTTCAAATGGCTTTCTAAATTGTATAATTCAGACAAATATTTTTTTGCCTCTTCGCAATCACCCTTACAAAGCATAGCGTTAATGCATATCAGATGATTTTTAAAATCATGGTAAACCGCTTTAAATTCAGAAGAAAACGCTTCCGATTTTTTTATAAATTCATTTTGCCGATTAAATTGAACCTTTAGATAATTCAAATCATATTCCACTTGCTTGATTTTTTTGCTTTTTTGAATAAATATGCAAATTAATAAACAAATAATAAAAGCAATAAAAATCAATATTAAAATAACAGGAATATTCTTAAATAATATAGTGTTCATTTAATTCTCCATCTATATAATATCAAATTCGGTAAGATATTTGGTATATTGATTAAGGGTTTGCTTCTTTTTGCTCTTGCTTATCGGAATATACGTGCCATTGTGAAGAATAATGTCGTTATCGATTATTGTTTTCATATGAGCCATATTAACCAAAAAGCCCTGATGAACTCTGACAAATCCAAAACGCTTCAATTTTTCCTCCTCCATCGATAATTTAGAATAAAAGCTAATCTTACTTGTGGTTGTATTAGCAACAACCTGCCTTTTAGAGCTTTCTAAAAACACAATATCATCGATGTTAAAGGTTAAAATAGTAGATTTGGTATGTATAGAATATCTTTTATCTTCATCATATAGTTCCTTAATTGCTTTTAAAAAATGCTTTTTAACATCCTTTTCGCAAATCGGCTTCATAATATACCTAAAAGCACGAACCTCATATCCCTCGAACACATAATCCATATAGGCTGTAACGAAAATTATAAGGGAATTGCCACCAAGCTCTGTAATTTTTTTTGCGGTTTCAATTCCGCTCATTTTATCCATTTTAATATCAAGAAATATAATTTCAAAACGAAGCCCCTTGTTTTTGTGTGCTAAAACAAGCTCCTCCCCGCTGGTATATTTATAAATATCTATGTTTCTGTATCCTTGCATGGATTTAATAATCTGATTCAATTGTTCCACAAAAAATTTATCATCATCACATATTGCAATTTTCATAAGATTTACCCCTTTATAATGAGTAGTAAAATTCCCACGACCAAATCATAATTCATTATACATCTTCATAAAGCAAAACGCAATAATTATTTAAAAATATTTTATTTTTTCTCATTTTTTATACTTTAAAGGCAAATTCGAAACATTTTTTACATTTATTTAAAATATTACATTAAACAATCCAAAAAATACAAAATGCTTTTATTTACAAATTATTAATATTATAATCAAGCTATAAGGTTAATGAAATGTATCAAAAAGCTGTCAGCTATCACACATATATCTAATTTTACGCAATACCCAATGATATTAAAAGGAGTTAATATTATGAAAACACTTATTATTATACCAATATTCAATGAAGAAAAGAACATAACAAGGGTTTTGGACAGATTAGAATTGGAGAAAAATAAGTTTGATGTTTTAATTGTGGATGACGGTTCCACAGATAATTCCTATAATGTTTGTCTTAACAAAGACAGAGTTTCGGTAATTAAGCTATCCTCCAACCTTGGAATAGGGGGGGCAAGGCAAGCTGGCTTTAAATATGCCCATTCCAACAACTATGACGTTGTGGTTCAATTAGACGGAGATGACCAGCACAACCCGGATTTTATAGATAATATGATTGAAAAATTAAATGAAGGCAATAATATATGCATCGGCTCCAGATTTATTGATTATGAAGGCTTTCAATCTTCCTTTTTCAGAAGGCTTGGGATTTATGTAATATATAACTTAATAAAGCTAATTACAGGTCAGCGCTTTACAGACCCAACCTCTGGCTTTAGAGCCTGTGACAGAGCTGCAATTGAATTATTTGCAAAGGATTATCCACAAGATTATCCGGAACCGGAATCAATCGTATTTGCCGCAAACAGAAAGATAAAAATTTGCGAGGTTCCGGTAACCATGAACGAACGTGGAACAGGGAAATCCAGCATAGGCGGCTTTTCATCAGTTTATTTTATGGCAAAGGTGTCTATTGCAATTTTACTATCGTTGCCCCATAACAACAAAGAACTGTGCGAGAATTAAAAGTTTTTTAAATTTGTAATATTATAACCGGCAGGATTATTTTTCACCAGATGCAATGTGACGGAAAATAATCCTGCCACTTGTGCATATTTACGAACTTTATATAATACTAATTTCAATATTATATTTTAGTAAAAAAATGCTTGTCATTTTTAATGATAACTGATATAATTTCATTATTGGGCAGAAAAATTTTCTTAACCCACTATGCGGAGGAATATAAATGAAAGGCTTAATCGTCATACCTATGTATAATGAAGAAAAAAATATTTTAGATGTTTTAAACGAAATTAAATCGGTTTATGATAAATTCGATATTTTAATAATTGACGATTGCTCAACAGATAATTCGAATAAAATTTGCAGAAGTGTAAGCGGTGTTACTGTAATAAACCTGCCTTCCAATTTAGGAATAGGCGGTGCAAGGCAAACGGGCTTTAAATATGCACTTTATTATAATTATGATGTTGTGGTTCAGTTAGACGGAGACGGTCAGCATAATCCTGCTTATATCAGCAAGCTCTTAGTGGGCATTGAAAATGGAAATAATATTTGTATTGGCTCCAGATTTATAAATTTCGAGGGATTTCAGTCCTCTCCACTTCGCAGGACGGGAATATCTTTTTTAAATAAGCTTATAAAACTATTTACAAACCAAACAATTACGGACCCAACCTCAGGCTTTCGCGCCTGCGATAAATCTGCAATCAAATTATTTGCAAATAACTATCCTCAGGATTATCCCGAGCCGGAATCACTTGTTACTGCATTTAAAAATAATATTAAAATATGTGAAGTTCCTGTTAAAATGACAGAGCGTGTTCAAGGCAAATCCAGCATAGGTAAAATAGATTCTGTTTATTTTTTATTTAAAGTAACAATTGCAATAATAATTGATTTAATTCCAAAAAAATAATTATTATATTAATGAATATTTAAAAAGGTGGTATTGTTTTGAAAGAAGAAAAAAATAACCAAACTCCAAAATACGATGCCTTAATTGATTTAATGTCCTCATTGATTGAATACAGAGATGTCTGCGACACCTCTCACAACGAGCGTATGCGTCAATATACTAAAACTCTTTTAAAAAGCATATTTACTCATAAGAATGAAAAATATAAGCTTAAAAAAGCGGATATTGATATTTATACACAGGCAGTAACCTTTCATGATATCGGCAAAATCACTATACAAGACAGCATATTGTTAAAAAATGGCAGATTAACACTTGAAGAACGTGAAATTATGAAGCTTCACAGCATGAAGGGCGCTGAAATTATTGAAAATCTTAAAGGCATTTTTGATGATGATTTTATAAAAATTTGCTCAAATATATGCAAATATCATCACGAAAGATGGGATGGCAGCGGATATCCTATGGGATTAGCCGGTGAAGAAATACCTTTTATCGCACGGGTTTTTGCAATTGCGGATGTATATGACGCACTAATCAGCGCAAAGCCATACAAGCCCAGATTACCACACAAAACCGCTGTTGAAATGATTACAAACGGTGAATGCGGAATGTTCGACCCTGAAATTTTGGAATGCTTTAAGCTTTCAAAAAACAAATTCGAAAAAATTTCAATTGAGCATTTTGGCAAATTCAAATGGGCTTAAGAAATTATATTGCGTACATATAATATAAAACACAAAAAGTGTGCCTCGGCACACTTTTTTTATCAATTTAGCGAAAGTGAATATGTATTAAGCAGTGGTTTTAACTTTTTTGTATCATCCCATATCATAATTTTAGATGAACAATTTGCAATTTCCTGTGGTACCGATGCAGTAATTGTTATGCTTGATTTATCATTTGCCTCAATTATAAGTGAACTTTCCGTCATACTTTTTAAAATTCCATTTTTATATATAACCAGCATAGCCTTAACATCATTTTTAAAAATATTATTGTTTTTAACAGATAAGGTAACATTCAATTTATTATCAGCAATGCTTTTTGATATATTTCCCAAAATCCGTATTGGCTTAAAGAATATAGCCTCTATGCATTGCATATAAACCTTTTGATAGTCAGTATTTACAATTTTGATATATTTCATATCCGAAGGAAGTGAAATGCTTGTAAAGGTATCCTCCGCATATTTGTCAGTTCCACCTAAAAAACCCGTTGGACGTGTGCGAACCCTTGTAAACCGAGATGACACATCTATATATTTCACGTTATCCTTAGATACATAAAAGCGCAAATCATAAGTGCCTGTTTGCGGTGGCTCTCCATTACGAAGTGCCTTTATTTTTACATTTGTAATATCATCATTTGATTTATAAATTAAGCTTTCATTATTTGCATAAACATACCAAATATAAGGATATGTTTCAACCCCCAAAAACTTGGTAAAATACGAATTATTGCTTAAACTTAATCTTTTTGAAATATCGCTTAAATCATCTGATATTGCAAGCACACCAACCTGTAAAACAGCAGAAGCCATTTGTGAATTACCGTCTTTAATAACTGTTAGATTGATAATTGCTGTTCCCTCTGCCAACGCAGTTACAATACCGCTGTTATTTACAGAGGCAATTTCTGCATTTCCCGTGCTGAATATAACCGTAAAACCTTCAAGAGAGATAGCGGTTCCATTACTGTCATAAGCATATGCCACAGCTTGCGTTATCTGCCCAACAGCCATAATCGAAGAATTAAGCCTGCATTCCAATGCTGAAAATTGAATCTGATAATTTGTACTTTTTTCGGTTGAATACCTCGCTTGCGCAGCCACATCAATACTTTGCAAAAAAACAAGGCATAAGCACAAAGCCAAAATCACCAAGAAGTTGTAGTTTTTGAACATATTACTAACTATTCCTTTCAAATGCTTATAAAGTATTTAACCTATTTGCAGTTTTATGGAAGGAAATAAAGCATCTTTTTATTAAAATTTAATTCAACCGTTTCATTATATACAATTTTTCGACAAATTTCAACATATTTTTTAAAATTATTTAATCAGTGGTTCTTGACAGAAACTTATTGCAAATACAGTATTGACAAGTGTTAAAATAATCTGTATAATAAATATTGTTCGCATTTAGCACATTTGCTGACGTAGCTCAGTAGGTAGAGCACTTCCTTGGTAAGGAAGAGGTCGGCAGTTCGATCCTGCTCGTTAGCTCCATAAAACATGAGAAAACCCCTACAAATTAGCGTTTGTAAGGGTTTTGTTTTTTATTAAAATACTTTGTGATTCGGATATAATAGAATATTTTACACTATTCCATAATATTTTTGTAGTCAAAATGTCGCCAAAAATAATGGTGCAATAAAATTATTCTGCATTGGTGCACAACAAAGAAAGTGGCTCCATATTGATATCCCAAACCATAATTTTATATTTATATCTATCATTTTCATTTTTTTGCAAATATTCCATATCAACATAGCATGAATTATATGAACTAATATTATGATTTATTTTTTTAATTTTACGTAAAATTCCGTTAGAATCATATAATGAAACAAAAATAGTCGCACTTTCTTCTATGGAGGATATGCTCGAGGCTTCAAAAGAAAGCTGACCGCTAATTCCATCCTCAACAAGGGAAACATCTGATATGAAAACAGGATGTGAATTACTCGTACTTCCGCCGCCGCCAGAACCGGGACTAGTCTGATGGCTATTTAAGGTTTTACATACATATATAAATTCACTCTTAAAATTATTTATACTTTGAAATTCATTGCTTTGAATCTGTTGCAAGATTTGCATTTTTTGGCTTGAGTTAAATGAATAATAGATACTCATATCAATGTTTAATATATCACTATTGACAGATATTATTTCTTCCAATTGCACAACGGTTTCAACCTCATAAATTTGAGCAAGTATAAGCCCGCATCTTATTTCATAATTTATTTCATCCAGACTAACATAAGAATATGCGGATTTAAACATATTAAGAAAAACACTCAATCTATCTTGCAAGGTGTAATAGCTCGCAGGAATAGTGAACAAATCAGAATTGCCTTCTATAATCGCCTGCATTTCCAAGGTATCAATGCAATGATTTATTTCAGCTATTACGGAGCAAACATAATCCATGGAAAAATAATTAAACGTTAAAAGTTCTGCATCACCAATCTCACCTTTTAATGAAACAGAATATTTACCACTTATAGCATTTGAATTCATTAAAAACGAATAACTAAAATTTCCATTTGAATCTGCTTTTATCATATCATTAAATATTATATCTTGCAATTCAGGAGTTGTATCTCCAACAAATAACATCATTGTTATTTCTTCACCGGGCTGTGAAACACTTCCGGTTACGTTAACTTGACGTGTATCCAAATTCACACTAACATTTGCGTTGCTAATTTCCGCAAACACATTATTAAACGAAATTAAACACATTAAAGATAACAAAATAAAAGTTAAAGCTATAATTTTCTTTTTGATGTCAATCACCCCTATGCTGTAATTTATATCTTTATTTAACAGATTTATTACGAATATAGATTAATTTAATGTTTCGCTTTGCAGATCTTCTTTCGTCAATTTCAAAGGCGCCAAGGCTTTTTATGAGGGGTGTAAGCTTTAAAAAACCATAATTTCTCGGGTCGAAATCGGGCTGTTTTTTAAGTATCAGATTGCCGACCTCTCCCAAAAACGCCCAACCGTTTTCATCCTCGGATAAATCGTCAATTGCAGTGGATATAACTTTAAGCAATTCAGATTTTTGCACTTCAGGCAATTCCTTTTCTGCCTTTTCTTCTTCCTTATCCAAAACTGCATTTATAATTTCAATATATATAAATTTATCGCAAGCTACAATAAAAGGATTTGGTGTTTTCTTTTCTCCAATTCCAATAACCTTCATGCCTGCCTCCCTAAGCCTTATTACAAGACGGGTAAAATCACTGTCGCTTGAAACAATACAAAAGCCGTCCGCCCTGCCGGAATAGAGTATATCCATAGCATCAATAATCATGGCGGAATCAGTTGAATTTTTTCCCGTAGTATATCCATACTGCTGTATCGGAGTTATGGCATTTTCCAGCAAAACTGCCTTCCAACCAGAAAGATTAGGTTTAGTCCAATCCCCATATATTCTTTTAAAGGTTGGAGTGCCATATCGTGCTATTTCCTCCATAATTCCCTTCACATTGCTATACGGAATGTTATCCGCATCTATCAAAACGGCAAGCCTAAGTTCATTTAATTCCTGCATTTTTCAAATCACGCCTTTATATCTTTATTTTTTATATATAATTATTATACCAGTAATTTCCTAAAATAGCAACAACCAGTATAATCAACGAAAAAGCGATTGCTTTTTATCAGCAACCGCTTTTATAGTATTAAGGAACAAGACGCCTTATTACATTGTTGTTTGTATCGGATATATATACCGTTCCGTTTGCGTCAACCGCCAC
>Ga0209373_10000299_pt1 | contig 95591 bp, 82 predicted proteins | sample Higcelweek5metaG_FD_187173 | JGI IMG/M metagenome (GOLD analysis project Ga0209373, IMG submission 187173) | Freshwater pond sediment microbial communities from the University of Edinburgh, under environmental carbon perturbations - High... | ecosystem: Environmental > Aquatic > Freshwater >...
ATGCCACCGTATTTTCCCTTGCCGAATATGAGGCAAACGATCTGCTTCTCGATCTGTACCCACTGATGGAAGCAGACCCGGAGTTTGACATAGACGATTATCTCCCGAATGTGATTGATGCATGTACCATAGACGGAGAACTGTGCAAGATTCCCCTTCATTTCTCGGTCCATGGAATTACTGCTGTGCCTTCGATTACAAATGGGATAACAGGTTGGACGCCCGCTGAATTTGACGAGATTGCAACGACACTTCCCTCTGATATGCAGATGCTTGTGAACATCACACAGCTTGAACTACTGAGAGAAATGCTAGCTGGATCCATGAGCTGTTTTGTTGATGAGAATACAAATGAAGTGAACTTTGAAACGGAAGAATTCTATTGCATGCTGGAACTTGCGAAGGAATATGGCGAGCCGGAACTCGTATCTGGAGAAGAAGAAGTCTATGTAGATACAAATGAACTCATACAAAACGGAATGTTAGCATGCAATACTTACGACACTGTGTATTGTACGTCAATGTTTTCGTATGATTTTCTGGAGAAATTTGGCACAATGCCTGACATAATCGGATTCCCGTCCCCTGATAGGATGAGCTCGTATATATGTCCTAATGAACAAGTTTCAATCTCTTCCTGGAGTGACTGCCCGGAAGGCGCTTGGGCATTTATCAAGTACCTCCTATCGGAAGAATATCAGACAGAGGATTCAACAGACTATTGCTACGCATATGGCATGCTGTCATGGAGTTTGGGCTTCCCCATCCGCACGGATTCTTTGCAGGCAATCATTGATCTGGCGATGGATCCACCTGATATAGGTTTCAATGGGGAAGAAGTGGTAGATGAACCAATTATCCTTACCCAAGAGCAGGCGGACGCATGCCTTACAGCCATCGAGCAGTCAGATACGCTCTATTATCTTGATCTAGGGATCTATTCGATTATTGAAGAGGAGGTACAGGCCTATTTTCAGGATCAGAAATCCGTGGAGGATGTATGTGCGCTGATTTCTGATCGGGTACAGACACTCGTGAATGAGAGGGGATAATTGGTTGGGGAAGTAAAGTGTAACATGAACAAAGTGCAGAATTTCCATACACGAGAGACTAGATAGAATTGATTCATCTGCAACCCAAAATGGAAATGGATTCTGTCTTCGTCAATGTGTTTACTTTTTCAATTGAGACAATTCACAACTTCTATCCTATGTGAAAATTACATTTGACAGACTTCACTTCTAGTGCTACAATTGCAAGGCACCTAAGCGGGAGATAGGCTCGTGTGGCGGAATCGGCAGACGCAACGGACTTAAAATCCGTCGGGTTCATCCCCGTACCGGTTCAAGTCCGGTCACGAGCACCATATATTTCTATCGACTTTATCAGGTGCAAAGGATATATATCGCGGAGTGGAGCAGTTGGTAGCTTGTCGGGCTCATAACCCGAAGGTCGCGAGGTTCGAGTCCCGCCTCCGCAACCACGAAAACAGCCTTAAATCGTTGATTTAAGGCTGTTTTTCTAACCTTCTGCCTTTGCTAATAGCATTTTCCAAAATCATTGACTGCTCTTTCCACAGGAGACAGACTTATGCAAAACGGTCATGTTCAGTTTTTTCATTCATCAGATGATGAAATTAAATTAATATATTGCAAGAATTCTAAGATATCATACCCCAGGCATACACACGTCGCAAGCTACACTTTAGGACTTATATTTGATGGCGTTATTGAAATAGTACGAGATGATAATGTGGGGATATGCAATGCAGGAGACTTTTTCGTAATTCCTCCCAATATGCCACATAGCTTTCTGCCAGCAAAGGATACCTATTCAATGCTGGCTGTTTGCCTTGGAGCAGATTTTGTTAATAAGCAAGAGGATACCATGCTGCAATCCATACAGGCACTTACAGCTAACCTTGAAACACAAGGGCTCATTGCTCGCACACAGATTTCCATGCTTGAAGATGCAGTTGAAGTTTTGCATGTTGGCTTTTCAGGAAATAATGTTCCTGAAAGTGATGGTGTCAGGCAAACCAAAGAGCTGCTGGAAGGCATGCCGGAAAGTTGGTTTTCAATTGATCTTCTGGCAAAGCAGGTTTTTATCAGTCCTTATCATTTAATCAGAACTTTCAAAGAACAGTTTGGGTTGACTCCACATCAGTTTCAGATGCAGAGACGCATTCGAAAGGCACAGCAATTGCTGTTACAGAGAAACACGATAGCTGAAGTGGCCTTGGCCACAGGATTTTGCGATCAAAGCCACTTTGACAGATGGTTTTGCAAGATTATGGGTATTTCGCCTTCTGAGTATATTCACGTGCAAAGGCAGTTGCCATGAAAAGCAGGTGTTTTAGCAAAGGGCTGGTAAAAATTTGGCAAAAAGATAGAGTCCATCACTTCCGGCATTCACTTCGTGCGGCACGCCAACGGGAAAAATGGAAACTGTTCCACATTGGTATTCCAATGTGACACCATCATTTACGCATGTCCCACTGCCGCAGATGACCTCATGCGTTTCAAGCTGTGTTTCATGCATATGCGTTTTGATGCATTTATTTGGCGCGATACGCACCAGATGATAGCTGAAGCTGCCATTGGTATCTTTTGATGCTAAAATGTGTTTAAGCTCGACACCTTCAAAAATCGGATGCTTTGACCAGGGAATATCACTAAAAGGTATTTGGCTATTCGGCAGCCGAAGCATGCCATTGTTGAATGATTCGAATACTTCTTCTTTCATTATCTTGTACACACCTTTCTATCATTGGATAGTGTTATCATACCAATACAAAATGAAAGGCGGCTTGTATGAAATTGCTTTTTCTTGAACAAGATTTTGGAACAATACGGAATATTGGCATTTTGATTCTCGTAACTAATGTGACCGAACATACCAATAATCGAGCTTGAAAACAAGTTGTTTTCAAGCTCGCGCATGATACTAATCACCGCGATGTTTCATATCATAGCCAGAAGGCTCTTGGAATATCCGAATGGAGAATGATGGCGCAATCGCATAGATGTGATCGAAAATATCAGATTGAACATTCTCATATTTCTGGAAATCGGTTTCGGTTGTAAATGCGTATATTTCTAGTGGCATTCCTTTTGCTTCTGCTTGAAGCTGGCGGACGACTAGTGTCATTTCGGAATTAATCGCATGGATGCTCATCAGGTATTTTTCGAGATAAATGCGGAAGACCCCAATGTTTGTAAGTTGTGTCTGGGGGTATGTAAGAGGCTTTCCTTTTGGCATTTTTGAATGGATATATTCTATTAATAATGGGTTTTTCGAGAATTGATCAATCATGATTTCAGTACAAAACATGATACTTGACATATCAATATAGATTGAACGTTTCATTCTTCGTGAACCGCCGATCGGCATCTTTCTCCAGTTCTTGAAAGAATCAGATACAAGTGCATATGCTGGCACAGTTGATGTCGTATTGTCAAAATTATCAACTTTCACCGAGATGAGTGTAATGTCTGATACAGTACCATTTACATCGTATTTTGGCATTTCGATCCAATCGCCGATTCTGATCATGTCATTTGCGGTCAGTTGAATACCGGAAATGAATCCGAGAATAGAGTCTTTGAATACCAAAGTTAAGATAGCTGTAAATGCACCAATTCCACTTAGTAGAACGATAGGGCTTTCACCTATCCATGAGGCGACAATGACTGTTCCAAAGACGATTATGATGATGATCTCAAATATCTGCAGGAATCCTTTGATCGGTCGCTTTTTTGCGATCTCACGTGTGCGATACATGTCGTCAATTATACTTAGGATCGAATCAATAATTAACACAATGATTATAATTGTGAAGAAAGTCATCACCTTAACAATCCATTTTCCTGCGCTGCCGAAATTTGGAGAGAATAGGATACAGATGAGCGGTGTGATTAGTAAAATAATACGCTTCAGAAGTTTTCTTTTGTTCCAGATCTGAAGATATGGCATGATCTTCTTTGGCGCAAGAAAGCGGAGAATTCTTGGTAGCAAGAATCGTGCAAAAACAGTCAAAGTGACACATAAAAGGGCAACAAATAGAGTGCGAAAAGCATATGATATAGAGCTAGTTACCTGATCTGACATGGATAAAGATTGAAGAAAATGATCAAACGCGCTAAACATATATACACCGCCTCTTCTTTTCAGTTATTTATATTGTATCAGTAAGTGGCAAATTATAGTAATTCGCAGCAGCAGAGCAGCATATCGTATTGTAAGGGGGAATTGATTTTAGCCTGAACATGCATTATTATATTTATAGGTTTGGAAATCAGCAAAGGTTCAATTTGATATTATACACGCGTACAATAAGGGAGGCAAAAATGAAAAAATTCGCTAAGTACCTGGCTATTCTTGTTGCCATAATGATGGTGATGTCTTTCTCTGGTTGCGGTCTATTCTCCGGAAGTGATTCCAATGACGATGAAGAGAATGAAGACGAAGACGAAGACGAAGATGAAGACGAAGACGAAGATGAAGACGAAGACGAAGATGAAGACGAAGATGAAGATGAAGACGAAGACGAAGACGAAGATGAAGACGAAGATGAAGACGAAGATGAAGACGAAGATGAAGATGAAGACGAAGACGAAGATGAAGACGTAGATGAAGACGAAGATGAAGACGAAGATGAAGACGAAGACGAAGACTGGTCTAACTATCAATATTTCTATGATGAAGACTGTTTTTGGCCGGAAGGTTATATGGGAGATCTCCCAGAGCTTAAGGGCATTACCTTAACCGAATCCTATTATGATGAGAACGGTAGCTTTGGAGGTGTTGCTTTTGAGGATATCGGTTCGGATACTGCTGATGAATACGTTGATAAGATTTTGCAAAGCGGTTTCGATGAGAATGAATATGATTATTCCGATGATTCTGGAGTTTATCTGTATGGAGAAAATGATAACGGAGACACGGTTATGTTCTATACTTATTCAGACGGAACAGGGTCTTTGGTCTATTATTCGAGCGAGTATGCTTCCTAAGGATTTATCCTTAAGTCAAAAATCAAATTGGGTCATGTTGTGTTAGAATAGGAGAGTGCCGTTTGACGGCACTCTTCTATTTTTCCAAGTTTTTGGAGGCAAAATGCTGGATCATATTATTAAAAAAATAATTAAGGATTCTGATAGTGTTGAGAAACCTAGTGTCAGAATGCAGTATGGCAAACTAACAAGCGTCGTTGGGATGACAATGAACCTTCTGCTTTTTGCAGGAAAATTCTTTGTTGGAAACTTGTCGGGAAGTATAGCTATTGTTTCTGATTCATTTAACAACCTATCCGATGCGGCGACCTGTTTCATTAATCTCTTTGGCTTTTTCCTCGCTGGAAAGCCCGCGGATAAAGGGCATCCGTTTGGTCATGGTCGAATCGAGTACATCACAGGATTGGTCATGTCGTTTTTGATTATTTTGATTGGATTTGAATTTCTACGGACATCAATAAATCGAATTATACATCCGGCTGCTTTATCTTTTTCCCCTGTTATGATGATCATTCTTTTGGGATCGATTCTTGTGAAGGGGTGGATGTTCTTCTTTTATAGAGGAATCGGCAAGAAAATTCACTCGCAGACAATCATTGCCGCTTCAGTAGATAGCTTTTCTGATATTGCAATTACTACCACAACGTTCTTGTGTCTTATTATTTCCGTTCAATTTCATCTGAAAATCGATGGATATGTCGGCGTTCTTGTATCGATACTTGTACTATTTGCAGGATATTCTGTGGCAAAAGACGCGCTCAGTCCGTTGCTTGGTCGAGAGACGGATCCAGAAGTCGTGCTCAAAATACGTAATATACTGACATCGGATTCTTCTGTCATCGGAGTTCATGACATTATTGTTCATGATTATGGACCTGGTCGAATGATGGCTTCGGCGCATGTTGAGGTGCCTGTATGCGGGGATTTCATGCAGTTACACGATTCAATTGATACCCTTGAACGACGGGTTTCTGATGAGCTTCGGATTCCACTTACCATTCATATGGATCCCATTGATATGGATAATGAAAGTACTAATGAGTTACGAAGAGTTGTCGGGGGAATAGTAAATGACATTTCATCCGCAATTTCTGTTCATGATTTCCGTGTTGTTTCGGGAATGACGCATAGCAACTTAATATTTGACGTTGCTGTACCGCCTGATTTTCCTATGGAAAACGATGAAATCAGAAGCCTAATCGAAGGCAAATTATCTGACGTACGAAAGGAAAAATTCTATTTGGTCATTCAATTTGACCGAGCATATATGGAGTAGTATCATGCGAAATTGCCTCAAAGAACGAAGCCGCTTTTCGGCCGTTAAGGCAAGAAATGTGGCTAATCGTGGTATAATGATGAGCGATCTATTATCTTTATGAGAAAACGCGGTAATTTTTATGAAAAAGCTTAACCTGAACAAGATTAAAGTAAATCCAGTGTTTCGGATGATTATGCCCCCCATTCGTAAGGTTTGCCAAGTAATCAAACGTGCGGATAATTTTGCAATCAGAAAAAAAATCTATCCAATTTTGTGTGTTGTATTATTTTCCATTGTTTCAGTGATGCTAATTAACAGCTATGACATTACCAAGACGTATTCTAATTCATCAGGAGAAATTTCGACGAGTTACCGGGTCGCAGATGGCGTTCCCGCGACAATTTCGTTTACGGCAGAGAAGGGTAGCCTTGAATCGTTCCGTATAAATAAGGATATGAAACAGACTCGACTATCTGAATCGGACAAGGCAACAGTGACAATTACGGATGAAGATAATATACAAATTTATAAAGAAGATATATATCTATACAATTCCTCTCGAAATTATATTACGGTTGAGTGCAATAGTTTGTCATTAGATATAGGCGAGAAATACACAATTACGATTTCCGCATCTGATTTAGCTGACGACTCTGTATTTTATCTTATGTCACACAATTCAAGCCAATTTACTTCGACGTCGGATTCAGATCAGGATTCACCAACAGGCTATATCAATGTTCCGAATATTCTATTTACCTATAATATTTTGTCAATTGCACATATCATTCCGCATTTGGCTTTGTGGGTATTTTTTCTTGCGCTTCTGTTTCAGACAAAATGGATGAAGCATCGCTACGTTAAGGAAGCAATTCGAGCTGTGTTCCTGCCCATGGTTTTATATCTGATTCTAGAAGTTCTTAATCCTGCGAAGCAAGATCCGCTTCAGATCCTTTTCCCGTTAACATTTGGTCATTATTTCAGGCTTCTTGCAGGCCTTGCCATTATACTTCTCCTGTACTATCTATTCTATGCAATTCTTGGGAGGGGTTCACTTGCCATGCTGGTATCTACCCTGTTATTGCTTGGAATTGGATATACAAACCATGCTAAAATTATTATGCGCGGAGATCCGGCGATGCCATGGGATTTCTTCTCAATTGGTATGGCGGCGAAAATTGGGTCAAAGTACTACTTTACCGTTACGCTACGTTTTGTTGCCTCCTTCTTTATGTGTGCGATTGTTTTGTTACTTATTCGCCTCACATATACGCCCAAAGTTCGGAGAGTAAAAACGCGCATTATTGCGCTTCTTGTCATGCTTCTTCTTTGGGGAGGGATGTTCTTTGGGATCATCTTCAACAAAGACTTTCTTAAGAAGATGGATGTTTATTATGAGCTGTATCCGCCCCTGCAAAGCTATAATGAAAACGGCACGTTGTTTGCGGTATTTCTTCATCTAAACAATTTAACTCCAGCTGGTGGAGACAATAATTCAGCGGCAGCCACGGATGATGTTATTTCAAAATATGCGGATCTGCTTGTAGAAGAAGGTATTACAACATCCATTGAATCAAATCCTGATGTTTCCAAACCCAATGTCATTGTCATAATGAATGAATCATTTTCTGATCCGTCTGAGATTCGAGATATAGAGACGACGGAAGAGGTCATGCCGTTTTATAATTCACTGAAGAGTGAATCGTTGTACGGGGACTTGCAGGTATCGATTTTTGGCGGTGGCACCTGCAATACTGAGTTTGAGTTTTTGACAGGTTGGTCTGTGAGAAGTTTGCTTGCAGGGGGGTCTGTATATACTTTTTATGCGAATCATCAGATCGATGCGCTTCCTCAAATTTTCAAAGATCAGGGCTATGACACGCTTGCTATTCATCCGTTTGATGGGGAATGGTGGGATCGTGCAACCGCCTATCCGCTGTTGGGTTTTGACGAATTTATCACGAGAGATGATTTTGTCGATCCGATTTTGGTTCGTGGATATATTAGTGACAAATCTGCATATGAGCGAGTCATTCAAGAATATGAGGACAACGGTTCTGATGGCGCGCCAATGTTCACATTCTTAGTAACGATGCAAAACCATGCTGACTATCAGAAATACTGGAGCAACATGAATTACGACATCCAAATTACCAATTTTCCCGAACACGATTTTTTCTATACGGAGCATTATTTTGATTTGGTTAGAAACTCCGATGATGCACTGAGCGAATTGATTACTTACTTCAAGACGGCGGATGAACCAACGATAATTGTCATTTTTGGAGATCATAGACCTTCCTTGGATGCGGATTTCTATAGTACTCTATTGGGGACGGATCTAACGGACATATCAATTCAAGATTCGTTACCTCTATATGAGACGCCTTACTTAATTTGGGCGAATTATGATATTCCCACAGGGGATGCGGGTGTTACCAGCCCGAATTTCCTTGGACAGACCGTTTTGGATTTAGCTGGGTTAGAATCTCCCGACGAGAGAGCATGTCTGCGATATCTTCAGACGAAGATATCTGCAATTACGGCTTTGGCCGTGTTTGACAAAGACGGAACCCCCATTTTCAATGCTGATCTACTGCCGAGCAATATTCAGCAAATCATAAACGATTATGAGTTCATTGAGTATGGTGAGATATACTATTCTGACGAGGAGCTTTCTGCCGCCACGTCATCAGCGGCTTCTGACGAGGATCCAGACGAGTGACATTTTTTGCAAACGCAACCTCGTAGGACAACATGATATAGCACGTGCAAATGCTCTGTTCTCTATTTGTAAAAAGTACGATATAATCATATGAATGAAGATTATGTTGCAGGAGGAATTTGTTGTGGCTGTTCATAACGAGCATTATGCAGAGACGAGTTCAACTTCACTTGTTTTCAAAGTAGTTGTGTTGACTCTATTTGCGATTATTACTTCAATCGTCGCCGTATCATTTGCTTCTCATCATATGCGTATGGGATTCGAATCTGAGTATACGACTGAACTTGAGAGTAAAATGAATCAATTGTCTGCAAACTGTGTGTATATGATTCGTGGTGATGAGCTCGTTGCGGATAGCGCTGCAGCCGGAGTGAAATATACGAGTGTTATTCCTGCTATGATTGTCAATTCTGATGAAGATACCGTGAATGGCGTCTCCTATGCTTTGTATCTCTATTCTGAAGGATCCCTTAAGCTTGTTGCTCCGCAAACCGTGAATGCTGATGGTACCGTTTCAGCAACGGTTGACAGTGAAGAACTAGGTGATGTTCAGGCAATCCACCTAAATGTTTCTGATTGGTTAACGCCGGAAGCGACTCCGTATACAATTTCTCGTGACGATCAATATACGGTACTTACACCAATCAAGGACAGTACGGGGAAGGTCGTAGGCGTATTTGAGCTGTCAGCCCAGTATTCATTTATCAATTCTTACGGATCAACGGTTGAACATCGCGTATTATTAAGCGCCATCTGTTCTATTTTTATCGGCTTCTTACTATTCTCAATTCAGTATATTCTGCCGCCCGTCATTCGTCTGATAAAGAGAGTAGGGGGGAAATACTGATATGAAGAACTTCCTGCTTGATAGTTTTGCAATAGCACCAAAAGGCAAGCGATCGCTTGCTGCACAGTTGGGTTTCTGCTTTACCGTGATTCTGGTCATCCTAATTGTCGCTTCTTCAATTATCTCCTCAGCGTATACATCGCTGATTCAAAAGAATCGATCTGATGATTTGCGTTCAATGGCAATTTCTTCTGCGATGGCACTTTCGAATACATCACTTCAAAATGGTATGACGTTTCCGCTTTCGACGGATCGGTATATTTATAATGTATATACAGATGCTACGGGCACATCGTTTTTGTGCGTATATACCTCTCAAGAGGATGTGTCTGTTGACTCGGTTATAATTTCAAATTCTGCTGCTGCATATAGAGCGGTATTGTCGCAACAAGAGGCAGTTGTTGTTACTCGTTCTGAGGATGACGGAACATCCTATGTTGCCGGAGTTGCACCGATTATCAATTCTGAAGGGACCGTATCGGGCATTGTCGAAGTAGCTATGCCTTTGTCTCAATATAATAGCACCCTACACGGGCTATCGCTGTCTTGGATTTTTACGATGTTTTCTATCGCAGCTGCATTAACGATTATTTACTACGAAACGCACAAGCTTCTTACGACACTGTTCGGACAACCGGATCGACAGCTTCCTAAGATCATTCGTTATGGATTATCTAGTTGCCAGACTGTATCGTTTTTTTCGGCAATGGCATGCTCTATGCCGCCACTTGTCATATATTCGTATCTTCATCATCTAGCGAATACGGATCAAATTACTGAGCGATCTGTTCCCTATTTTCTTCTTATTGCCGGCACTCTATTTGCTATAGGTTTTGTTGGATTTGTTGCTTTGCGTGGCTATGTTGTACGTGGACTAACGACAAGAATTGCATTGGTCGCATCCGTATTTGCTTCAATCATACTTATGATTATTTCTTCTGTTATCGAAAATGTGTATGTCTATATTCTTCTTGTCTTGCCAATCGGTTTCTGTCTTGGCATGGTTTTCTATTTTCAGAGAGAATACAGAATATATGCTGGCAGACTTGGGTATGAAGAATTCTCAGATAGACTGATTCATCTGACGCAATATTCAGGTTATATACTGGGGGCTTCAGTCGGTGCGGTTCTCGCGGGAATTATTTTTGAGCGATTTGGATTGCTTGTCGTGTCAATTATTTGCGGCTGTATTTTGCTGTTGGTAAGTGTTCAGGCACTATTGTTTGTTCAGCATTGTCCACCTTCTACCAAACAAATGGTTCAGCTGCCTAATTTCATATATGCGCTTACAAATAGGAAGTCGGGTTCGTTTCTGTGGAGTTCTATGGTTACAAATGGCATTATGCTTTCTTTCTTTGCGCTATTTGTGCCGACAATTATTCAGTCCGGCATTATGAATTTGTCTTTGGCAACCGTATCGTTTTACTTCATGGCTTTCTCATTATGCAGCCGTTTTTTCGTTCCCATTATTCTCGGGTTTTTCCCTGAGAAAGTGAGTATGGAGAAGAGAATACTCATATCATCTTCCTTACAGGTTGCTGGATACCTCATCTTTGCCTTATCGCCTACAGCGAAGATGCTTCTATTAACTGTTGTATTATTAGGTACAGCGAATGGTCTCCAAGAAATGAGATTGCTTGAGTTTTACAAGAGCATGATTCGAGAAGATAAACACCAAATTGCACGAGGCGTTCTTGAAACAGCATTTGCTTTAGGCGTACTGATTGGCGCAATTGTTTTAGGGTCCGTTTTCCTCTTTGATTCTATTCGTATTGTACTTTTGATTTTCACGCTGTTTATGGCCGGTTTGTTGTTTGCATATCCACTTATCATATTACTATATGCTCCTTTACATCCTCCGGGTGGGAAGATACAAGACCAACAACAAGACAATTCTCATGATTTTGAAGATAAAAGCGAATATTCAAATCAGATGAATTCTTATACTTTGCATGAAGAGGATAAGGAGGATCGCTTTATATGAGTTTGTGGGAAAATGACTTGACAAGAGAAAATTTTGACGAATTTTTCAGACAATTTGCTCCATCTGCGTATCGCTCCGTTTACAAAGTTTTAGGTGATACTACGAGAACAGAAAGTGCATTATCAGATGCTTTTCTGGAAGCATATCATAAACGTTCTACTGTGGCTGGGGATGATATTGTCTTTTTGTTTAGTGATGTTCTGGAGAAGAAAGTTACTGCATTATCGGAGAAATATCCCATATCAGAATCTATGCATCGGACAAATCATCGAGTCATGGATGAATTTACACAGAATTCGTTATTGTCCGAGTTGCATCAACGCATGGATTCGACATCATTTCGTGTAATTGAATTCATTACGTCCTCATCAACCGGGAAACAATCGGTTCACATGAGCCCGATATTTAGCCAGCTAAAAAATACCGGAATATCGGTCATTCTTGTCATTCAATTACTCATAACGGCAATTATTATTTTTCTAGTAACGGCAGCGAGTTCAAGTTCAATCTTCAAAATCGATGATATCCTTCCGGATTCTCCGGCTAATTCATCTATTACCATTGAAGATAAACTTGTATCGGTTTTACAATACCTGCCTCTCGTGCCAGTCGAGACAACTTCTGATTCGCAGACGGTAATGCCTATAGATACGGCAACAACCGATACGGCAACAACCGATACGGCAACGACCGATACGGCACCTACCGATACGACTACAGCTCCTGCAGTGTAAATATACTATTCTACGCATCTGATTACGCAATGTTATGAAGCGGGCTACCTCAATATGGTTTTGAGGTGGCCCGTGGGTCTGTTAGTTACGAAAAAGCTTGATCTTAGTTTTCGTTTACTAAGGAGATGAGAGGAAGAGTCATCTCAAATACAGCTCCCGTAATGCCATCGGTACGGTTAGTGGCTGTGATTTCTCCATGGTGCTCAAGTACAATCGCCTTGACAAGCGCAAGCCCAATTCCGTGTTTTCCATCCTCGCCTTGCGTAAAACGGTCAAAAATTCTTGGCAACAGATCTTCGGAAATGCCTTTTCCATCGTCAACGATTGAAATCAATACGCTCTGTTTTGAGATGGAAGTGACGGTGACGTCAATTGTGTTGTGTGCATATCGGATTGCATTTGAAAAGATATTTTCATATGCTCGAAATAGATCGTTTTCGTTTCCAAGAATATGTAGATTCTCAGAAGTAAAATGAAGAGAAATATTTTTGTGTGAAAGGATAGCACCACCGCGAACTTTTTCGACAACAGAATCAAGCAGCTCTTTAATGTCAATTGGATGCTTCGCTACTTCTTGACGACCTGCCGCCGCTGTATCCATCCGAGATATTGAGAGAAGATTCTCTACCATGGAGGTTAATCTCTGCGATTCTGATATGATAACATCTGCCGCACTTTCTTGATTATCGAACACGTTGTATTTGATACCTTCAGCATATCCCTGTATTGACATAAGTGGTGTTCGAAGTTCATGCGATGCATTCTGAAAGAATGTCTTCTGCTCTTTGTCTGTCTGATCAAGTTTGGTAGCCATTACGTTCATATCATCAGCCAAATTGTCTAATTCTTTATCAAAGAAGTGAAAATCTTGCCGCTTGAATAAGCCGCTTCCAATGCGGCTAGCAAATTTGGTGAGCTTTTGTATGGACCTGATAATACTGTTTGCAACGACGAAGGATGCAAATAGACATAAGATCAATCCAGTAATTAAGATGAAATAGAGAATGTCATAGATATTGTCAGCAAAATCTTCATAAGGATTTGCATTGATATATAAAAGGACAAATTTGTCATTGTCATCTATATTGTCTGTTCCAGGCGGATATGATTCAACAGTCGTTCTAATCGATGTTACGTAATATACTGTGCCTTCCACGGAAATCTTTCTGATTTTGCCATTGTCGGCATCAATGCTGTCAATGTCGTATTTTGAGATTATGTCAGATACTATCTGGTTTTCGCTGACAGAATTATCTGCTTTGGGCCAATCTATATCACCATCAGTACTGAGCAAAGCAGCATCCACATCACTATTCATCTCAATGCCACTGATTAGGTTATTTACAATTGTACTTGTAACAAGTTCTTTCTCGGTCATGATTTTTATGCTTGATGGGAGAACGGGATTTTTCTGGCTGTCCTTACCAACATTTCGTGCAAGCACCATTGCATCTGTCAGTTTTTCATGGACGTCATCTTCAATATAGCCTTGAACAATTAAGCGAAAAGCTACAACAATGCCTCCAAAACAAATAAGAAACACAATCAAGAAGGCAATGAAAATATGAAGACGTAAACTCATGCGGACTTTTTTCATGTAGTTCTCCTAAGCGTATGAGATTGACGAAGTGCTCAAGAAACAGAAGTGGCTTCAGACTCATCTTGATCATCTTGATCATCTGTGTCAGAGGCGGATTTCAGTCGGAAACCAAATCCCCACACCGTCTTGATGATCACGCGCGATTTCGAAAGCTTTTTTCGAAGCCTTTTTACCGTGTCATCTGCTACGCGTGTCTCAACCTCGGTTTCATATCCCCATATCTTGTCGAGCAACTCTGTACGTGAAACGGCCCGATCCTGATTAAGGATCAGATAGGTGAGAAGAGCGTATTCATTTGGTGTAAGACCCAAGTCAACACCATCACATTGAGCTGACTTGATTTTGGGCAAAATTGAAATATCCTCGAATTTATGATTATCCTCATTATCAATATTGGGATCATTTTCCGCGTCTATTCTTCGGAAAATAGCCTTTACCTTCATGACTAATTTAATTGGACTAAATGGCTTTGTGAAGTAGTCATCGCTACCAAGCGATAATCCGGAAATATAGTCAGCATCACTGTCTCGAGCGGTAAGCATAATAATGGGAACATTGCTTATTTTGCGAATGTCGCTACATATGAAGAACCCATCTCTTCCTGGCATCATAATGTCCAGAATAACAAGGTCAGAAGGCAAAGAAAGAAAGTATTTCAGTAAGGATTCTCCGTCTGGGAAGGTCTTCACATCATAGCCTTCCCGCTCAAGAAAAGTCTGCACAAGATTGCGTATATTTGATTCGTCATCTGCGACATAAATTGTCTTTTTCACATTGATCCCTCCGGAAGTAAAATGATCATGCACCTATATGCTTATGCTAATATAGTGTAAAGAATCAAGTGTGTGAAAAATGCGTGAAACCAGAAGACAAAATGAAGATATTCATAATAAATACAAATTACACGCAATTACACGCACATTTATGTCTTTTTTTCAATTATACTTCATAAGTACGACAAAAATGTAAACATGTATATTTAAGATTTGCCAACAGATGAAATATTTACGGGTCAGTGTTAAAATTTCGGACAGTTTGATAAGATACAAGCAAAGACAAAGGAGCTTATCAAAATGCCAACAAATCGCAGAAAATATGATGAAGAGTTCAAGAAACGTGCAGTTCGCATGAGTTACAGCAGCGAGCGGCCGGTGACGGAAGTTGCCAAGAGCCTGGGAATCACCTCCAATATGATTTATATCTGGCGGAAAAAATATACACCGGAAGGCGACAAGACGAAGATGGCGCAGCAACAGGAAGATGTGAGCGGGCTGCGAAGTCGGATAGCGGAACTTGAAGAGGAGAATTACATTCTAAAAAAAGCGTCGGCCTTCTTCGCGAAAAATCAAAAGTAACCATAGCGGACTGCTATTCTTTGATGGAAAAAGAAACGCATTACGCAAGAGCGAAGTGGGCCGAAAAACTGGGAGTATCCGCCTCTGGATACTACACCTGGCTGCAGGAACGTGAGGAGCGTCAAAAGGCACAGATAGCTCTTGAAGACCGGGTGGTTGCCATCTTTGCAGAAGGAGAAGGAACATATGGTGTGGATCGGATATGCGGCATTCTCCGGCGCGATGGAGAGCCGGCCTCGTACAAGGCAATTCAGCGTATTATGCATCAGAAAGGCCTGAAATCCTGCCATCGCGTCCGCAGGCAACGTTCACTGACAGATAGCCGGAAGGCGCGCGGAGACGAGTATAAGAACCTGACAAAGCACCTTGTGATCGACACCCCCTTCCAAGTCATTTCAAGCGATATCAGTTATATCCGAACGGGTGAAGGATTTGATTATCTCTGCCAGATTCGAGATGTATTCACCAATACGGTTCTGGCTTCTTGTCAGGCCGAGAACATGAAGAAGGAGTTGGTTTTACAAACACTGAGGGCTGCGCAGGATCGCTGGCACTTGCCGGCAGACGTTATCTTTCACAGCGATCGCGGGAGCCAGTACACGGCCGATGACGTAATGGCACAAGTAGCGGATTATGGTTGGAAGCAGAGTTTCTCTTACGTCGGCAGACCGGGAGACAATGCGTGGAGCGAAAGCTTCTTCTCCATCCTCAAGAAAGAAATTGTACACTGGAGATTCTATCCGACCCGCGAATCCGCCCGCCAAGCCATCTTCGAATATATTGAGGTCTTCTACAACCGACGCCGGGTACAGAAACGACTGGGCTACCAAAGCCCTCTGAAGTTCCTAAATGCCTGGCAACAACTGCATCTACAAAGTGTTGCTTAGCAGATTGTCCGAAAAACCGTTGACTTCTCTTACTTCGATCTGGTAACAGACATTTCAAGTATGTTACCAGATCGCATAAGGGCTACAAAAAACAGATGCTATGTAGTATTATTAAATATGCATGCTGCAATATGTGCATATTCGGAATGTATCAATGGATATACGGAGGACAAAGTGCAAGAAATTCTTGTTACCGGCGGGGCCGGATTTATCGGCAGTCACACATGTATTTCGCTTATTGAATCAGGATATCAAGTTATCATCGCTGATGATCTGTCAAATAGCAAACTCTCCGTTATTTCTCGAATAGAAGAAATTACTGGAACGAAGATTGCTTTTTATCAAGTCGACATTTGCGATGAAGCAGCACTTGACCGAATTTTCCAAAAACACGATATTTCTGCTGTTATTCATTTTGCCGGCAAGAAGGCAGTCGGCGAATCGGTGAGAATTCCGCTTGCGTATTATCGGACAAATCTGTATGCGACGATTTCACTTTGTCGTGCAATGCAAAGAAATCACGTTTTTCATCTGGTATTTAGTTCATCCGCTACCGTATATGGCTCTGCTGCAAGCATACCTTATTCTGAGGAGACGCAAGTTGGAACTTGTACAAGTCCCTATGGATGGACGAAGTGGATGAATGAGCAGATTCTTCGAGATTTGTGCGTGTCTGACAATGAATTCTCAGTAAGTATTCTTCGTTATTTCAACCCAGTAGGAGCGCATCCTTCTGGAAGAATGGGTGAGGATCCTTCTGGAATTCCCAATAATTTGGTGCCATATATTACGCAAGTCGCGGTTGGAAAACTTAAAGAACTGACTATTTTCGGAAGTGATTACGATACACCAGATGGCACCTGTATTCGTGATTACATACATGTAATGGATTTAGCAGAGGGGCACGTGGCAGCACTGAGTCAGTGCTTCAAAACGAGTGGTTCTTATACGTACAATCTTGGAAGCGGTGTTGGGTATTCCGTTTTACAGGTTCTGCATGCCTTTGAGAATGTTGTTGGCAGAGATATACCTTATTCGTTTGGCCCGCGCAGGGAGGGTGATTTACCTGAATATTTCGCCGCAACGGATAAAGCCAAACGCGAACTTGGTTGGCATGCGAGTCGAAGCTTGCAATCGATTTGTACGGATACATGGACATGGCAGAAGAATAACCCAAACGGATATGACTAACTAGAAGATATAGGAGAACACTTGCGCTAGTATGCGAGTTAACAATTTATGAAGAAGAACGAGAATCATCCGACATACCGTCCCAATAGTCTTCCTGTTTCGACTGACGCTAAGCATCATATGTCAAGTCAGATGAAATACCACAAGCAGGTCCAAGATGTGTCGTCATCTGAATATAGAAATCATTCTGGCCATAAACACACAAAGAGCAAGCGATCATGCAAACAGAAATTCCTACGGGCAATTGTCATTTTTCTGGTTGTTTTATCCGTCTTGTCTTTAGGTCTTGGGATAACGTATGAGGTTGTTAAAGAACACTACATGAGCAAAATCAATATTGTTCCGACGGTTGAAAATCCAACAATGATTAATGAAGATGGTTCGATTATCCCTATTTCCGATATGACGACTAAGTCTCATCAGGCACTTGACCTTCCTGTAGTGGAAGGTATTCATAATATCCTGCTGATCGGTGTGGATAGCCGCTCTGAGTCTTACTCGTCGGATGGATCTGGTACACTTGCCGATGTCATTATGATTATGACCGTAAACGAAAACGATGATTCCATTAAATTAACGGCAATCCAGCGGGATTCATATGTATATATCCCGGGATACACAGATCCGCAAAAAATCAACGCTGCGATGACATATGGCGGGCCTGAGTTATTGATGCAGGTCATCGAAGACAATTTGCGAATAGAACTGACCGAATATGCATACGTGAATTTCTATTATATGGAGAAGGTTATTGACGCTGTCGGCGGAGTCACGGTCAATGTATCTGAAGAGGAACGAACGAATGTTCTTGGTGGACTCAATGAGCTTGTGGCTGAACAAAATACGGAATTTGGTTCTGAATCGGGTTCGCACATGTTATCCGAGACGGGGAATGTCCTTCTTGATGGTCGCCAAGCAGTCGCATATGCTCGAATTCGCAAAGTCGGAAATGGTGATTACGATCGTTCTAAGCGGCAAATTGAGGTGCTAACAAGTCTTTTGCAGCGATATATGAATATGAGTGTGTCTGGGAAAGCATCGGCACTTGGCGACATTTTGTCTATGATTACAACAAACATTCAGGAAGACCAACTGGAATGGTATGCACTTACCTTTTTGCCGAAACTCAAATCGCTGGATTTGGATTATTTGCAGATGCCATCAACGGATTATGCGAATCAAGGGATGTTCTACGACATTAAGAGTAAAGGAGAATGGAGTATCAGACCTGATTGGAATCGTATTATTCCAGTCATACAGGAATTTATCTTTGATGAGACCTTTGCATTTGATCCTGTAAAAGATATTCCCGGCGCGCCTACAGCAGAGGACGTCTCTAAATCAGAGGATGAGACTGATCCGTAATCATACGTCACAATTGATTGAATAATCTGCCAATTTTTCTATTGACATAATAGCGAAAAGAAACTATATTAGTTTTTGGAGTTAGCACTCATGCACAACGAGTGCTAACTCAAAATTATTGGATTGTGTATAAGGAGGACATTTTATGACAATCAAACCACTAGGTGACAAAGTTGTAATCAAAATGGTAGAAGCCGTTGAAACGACGAAGAGCGGAATCGTGCTTCCAGGTACAGCAAAAGAGAAACCGCAGGTTGCAGAAGTAGTTGCAGTTGGTCCCGGCGGTGTTGTTGAGGGGAAAGAAATTACAATGCTTGTTAAAATTGGCGACAAAGTACTTATCAACAAGTATTCCGGAACGGAAGTTAAGCTAGATGATGTCGAGTTAACGATTGTACGCCAAAGTGATATTCTTGCGGTTGTAGAGGCATAAATACTGAATAAAATAGACAAATGGAGGAATGAACAAATGGCCAAGGATCTAAAATATTCCGAAGATGCACGTCGTTCACTGGAAATCGGCGTAAATAAAGTTGCAGATACGGTTAGAATTACTCTTGGACCCAAGGGTAGGAATGTCGTACTTGATAAGAAGTATGGAGCACCACTTATAACGAATGATGGTGTTACAATTGCTAAAGAAATCGAACTTGAGGATCGTTTCGAAAATGCTGGAGCTCAACTCGTCAGAGAAGTTGCATCAAAGACAAATGATGTTGCAGGTGATGGCACTACGACAGCTACATTACTTGCTCAGGCAATTATTCGCGAAGGCATGAAGAACTTAGCCGCTGGTGCAAATCCTATTATTCTTAAAAAGGGAATCACTCTTGCTGTTGACGCAGCAGTTGCTGCCATTGCACGCGTTTCAAAACCCGTGAACGGCCCTAATGACATTGCAAGAATTGCCGCCATCTCCGCTGGAGATGAATATGTAGGAGAATTAATTTCTCAGGCGATGACAAGAGTATCATCTGATGGTGTTATTACAGTTGAAGAGTCTAAGACCATGGGAACAGATCTGGAAGTTGTCGAGGGAATGCAATTTGACCGTGGATATATTTCTTCCTATATGTGTACGGACATGGATAAAATGGAAGCGGTACTTGATGATCCTTACATCTTGATAACGGATAAAAAAATCTCAAATATTCAGGATCTATTGCCACTTCTTGAGAAAGTCGTTGCTCAGGGGAAGAGACTTCTTATTATTGCAGAGGATATCGAAGGAGAGGCTCTTACAACCATTATCTTGAATAAGCTTCGTGGAACCTTTGTATGTGCTGCTGTTAAGGCTCCTGGGTTTGGCGACAGAAGGAAAGCAATGCTACAAGATATTGCGGTCTTAACTGCTGGACAGGTAATTACGGATGATCTTGGTCTTGATCTTAAAGAAGTGACTGTTGAACAGCTCGGGCGCGCTCGTCAGATCAAAGTTACGAAAGAAAATACAATCATAGTCGATGGAGCTGGTGCAGACAGCGAGATCAAGGCTCGTGTCTCACAGATACGCAATCAGGTTGAGGAGACAACATCTGAGTTTGATAAAGAGAAGCTTCAAGAGCGACTTGCGAAGCTCTCTGGTGGCGTTGCCGTTATCAAGGTTGGAGCTGCAACCGAAACGGAAATGAAAGAGAAGAAGCTGCGTATTGAAGATGCTCTTGCAGCGACGCGTGCAGCCGTAGAAGAGGGCATTGTTCCTGGCGGTGGTACTGCATATATCAATGTACTTCCCGACATTTTTGCACTTATGCCAAATTATTCAGGTGATGTGTTGACCGGTATTCGCATCATTGCAAAAGCACTTGAAGAGCCTGTCCGTCAGATTGCAATCAATGCAGGACTTGATGGGAGTGTTATCTGCGAAGAGATTAAGAAGAGAGAGCTTGGTGTTGGGTTTGACGCGCTAGATGAGAAATATGTTGATATGTATTCGGCAGGAATTATTGATCCTGCCAAGGTGACTCGTTCAGCACTTCAAAACGCGGCGTCGATATCTTCTATACTTCTGACAACAGAAGCCGTCGTATGTGATATTCCTCAGCCTGAAGCACCTATGCCAAATCCTGGAGCTGGCATGTATTAATTATTCGCAATCATGTATCTTTTTAGGGGTCTCCTTCAAACAAGGGGGCCCCTAATTTTATCTTTATTATTATTTTGCATTTTTGGTTTGAGCTACTTGTTTCTTTTCTGTGAAAATACGTTAATATAGTGAGTAGTAAACGCCACAATAAGGGAGAATAGTATGCAACAGGATCTTTATATTGAGAAGATTGTCCAGAAGAAGAAGACTTCAGCTGAATATGTGCTTGGCTTCATGATTGTAACTTCAGCCATTTTTTTGAGTTTTGCAATTGTAATTGTTCCAATCATTTTTGGACAGAATGTCATCTATTTTTCGGGGCTGGCTGTATGCGGAATTGGTTATTTAGCGTATAGACTTGTCAATAATTCGAACAAGGAATATGAGTATAGTCTTGTAAATGATGATATGACGATTGATCAGATTACGGCAAAGAGGAAACGTACGACGCTTTTTCAGGGCAGCTGTAAGGATTTTACGATGGTTGCACCTGTTGATTCGGATGAATATCAGGAGGCTGTCAAGGCTTCCGGACTATTTTTAGACTTCCGCTCGGGAGAAAATGCCTTGTCCGGTTGGTTTTTTGTTACGACGAAGAGCTCAAATCGGATGTTGATTCTTTTTGAACCAGATGATCGCTTCATCGCTTGCTTCAGACGTTATATTTCTCGTTATGTTAAAGTCCCGAAATAGTTTGCATGACGATACGCAATTCTTGACTTCGGAGGGAAACGTATGACCGAGCAACCCCGATCTTCCCAAATGAGTAAGCAAAAAGGAAAGAAAGAAAAGAAATTTACCAAGCAAGAAATTAGCTGGATGTTCTATGATTGGGCTAATTCAATATACGCGACCAATATCATGGCTGCCATCTTTCCAATCTACTTCTCCGCAGTTTGCAGTAACGGGGATAGTATGTGGGGATATGGCACATCAATCGCAACATTTGTTGTAGCGATTTCCGCACCCTTTCTGGGAGCGATCGGTGACTACAAGGGGATGAAGAAGCGATTGCTAGTATTTTTCATGTGCCTTGGAACATCGTTTACACTTCTCATGGCAATTGCTGATAACTGGCGTCTGATGCTTGTCGGTTATGTTATTTCCTATATTGGTTTTCTTGGCGGCAATTTATTCTATGATTCCTTCTTGACTGATGTCACGACAAAAGAGAAGATGGATAAAGTATCTTCCTATGGCTATGCAATGGGCTATTTCGGAGGTAGTACTCTTCCGTTTGTTATTTCCATTGGGATCATGACAATCCTTGGCTTTGACAACCCTCTCGGCGTTAAAATAGCTGTCGTACTTACGGCAGTATGGTGGGCGGTCTTTAGTATCCCAATTATACGAAATGTACATCAGGTGCACTATCAGGAAATTCCTCCCAAACATTTTATTGGATTGACTCTTAAGAGTGTCGGAAATACTTTTTCAGCAATTTTCAAGCGAAAATCCATTTTTATCTTTGTCCTTGCGTACTTCTTCTATATTGATGGGGTAAACACCGTAATTAATATGGCGACGGCATATGGAAGCAAAATTGGTCTTGATACGGTTGGGATGATTTTAGCCCTTCTTGTTACGCAAATTGTTGCCGTTCCTTTTTCCATACTTTTTAGCGTATTATCTAAGAAGTTCGGCTCAATCCGCATGATTTCTTTTGCCGTAAGTATGTATATATTCATTTGTATTGTTGGCTATTATATGGGTGCTTCTATTGAAAGTGCGCCCAAAGAATTATGTGCGCATGCAGCTCATTTCGTATCCTCTGCAGAGACTTCACATGACCATTTTGTAATTTCTGCATCACTTGATCACGCAAAAGCGATTGATTTTTCGGAAAGGCTATTTTGGATTATGGCGCTTCTTGTTGGCACGGTTCAAGGTGGTATTCAAGCTATATCCAGATCATACTATGGGAAAATCATTCCGAAAGAACGCTCGAATGAGTTTTTTGGTTTCTTTGATATTTTTGGTAAATTTGCCGCCATTATTGGGCCATTTCTATATGCGACAATTACGACAATTACAAATAGCTCAGCAAAAGGAATACTGAGCGTTTCGGTTCTTTTTATTATTGCGCTCGGGGTCCTTTTGGTGGGTCGCAAACAGCTTGCTGTCATACAGGAAGTAACCTAATTTCATATATATAGGAGTTGAATCCGACACATGATACATGACATCTTTTATAATGCAGAGAAATCACGTAACCGCAGACCTATAATTAAAGTTGGCGAGCATGGGCGCTATTCGTATGATGTGATGGGCACGGACACCGATCATAATGATCAAATACATATGCATTCACTATTTTCCATGCTTCAGGAAGCAGCATCACTTAATGGAGCCGATATTGGTTTTGGAGCGGAGGTTATGGACCAACATAGTGTTTGCTGGCTGCTGTTACGGATGTCGGTTCAGATGAGTAGACGGCCTGCGTGGCAAGAACGGATGAATATTGAGACATGGTCGTGTGGCCACGAGAAGCTGTTTTTCCCGAGAGAGTACATTATGTATGATGATGATGGACAGCAGATTGGCACGGCGTCCACGCTTTGGATTGTTGCGGACAAATCGACACATCGTCCGATTCGTCCGATGGATTTTTACAGCATGTTAAGCTGGACTGAGAAAGCGTGTGATCTTCGTAATATCATGACTGAATTGCCACCAAAAATTCTGCCATTGATGGATATCAGCTATATGGACTTACATCAAAATGATCCGGACACAATCTGTAAGCATGCAGATTTTAGTGAGATTGATCGTAATTTGCATGTCAACAATACTCGATATGTTGCTTGGTGCTTAGATGTTGCGCACTTTCATTCTCTTGATCAGGGAAATGTTCTTGGTATTGATATCAATTTCCTGTCGGAGATCCATTTTGCAGAGAAAGTGATTCTTTTTCGTTCATGCGAGAAAGATAAATATCAGATCCATGTTGATGGGTATGTTCCAAGTCGGAAAAAAGTCGCTTTTTCTGCTATTTTGCATCTGCGTGTGGAATAATCGCGAAGGGTTGTTGCTACTTAATTTTGTGGCAATATTCAGGCATTTATACGAAATGCCTGAAAAGCAAGCATAATCACCTCTTATTCTAGTCAATTTCACTTTCATGTTTACGTAAATTAGGTTATAATTTCAATCGCGCATACTAAATCGGCCTTTTAAGGAGGAAAGCAAATGATAGAGATTTCGAATCTTGTGAAGTACTATGGCAACAAGAAAGCAGTTGATCATGTCACTTTCACAGTGAATAAAGGAGAAATTCTCGGTTTTCTTGGACCTAATGGTGCAGGGAAGACGACAACGATGAATATACTAACTGGATATTTATCTGCTACATCCGGTACTGTTAAGATTAATGGGTTTGACATTCTTGAATCCCCTGAGGAAGCAAAGAAGCAGATCGGATATCTTCCGGAACTACCTCCGCTATATATGGATATGACCGTTATTGAGTACCTCAAATTTATCTGCGAATTGAAGAAGGTTCCCAAGAAGGATCGTATTCGTCAATTAGCGGAGATTATGCGGCTTGTTCGCATAGCAGATGTATCTGGCAGATTGATACATAACCTTTCAAAGGGCTACAAGCAGCGTGTTGGTATTGCTCAGGCACTTGTGGGCAATCCAGAGGTTTTGGTTCTTGACGAGCCAACGGTTGGTCTTGACCCGAAGCAGATTATCGAAATTAGAAATCTGATTCGGACACTCAGTGAGAAGCATACGGTTATTCTCAGTTCACATATTCTTCCAGAGGTACAGGCTGTATGTGATCGAGTGGTAATTATTAATAAGGGGAAGATTGTCGCGATTGATTCTCCGAAGGCACTATCACATCAGTTTGCAAATTCATCCAAATACACCATGATTTTTGAAGGCGCAATTAAAGATGCTGTCAGTAAGTTGCGAAACGTACCTGGTGTCATTTCTGTGGATCAAGTTGCCGACGATAAGGATAATTTGCATCAAATAGAAATAACTGTTGATGGGAAGTCTGATATTCGTAAGAATTTGTTTTATACCATGTCGACCAATTCATGGCCCATCTTAGAATTTAGATCAATGGATCCGACACTTGAAGAAATTTTCTTGAGAGTCACGCAAAACGATGTTTCGAAGGGTAGGTAACAGATATGTTAGCAATATATAAACGTGAGCTTGCTTCATTTTTTCGTTCGCCTGTTGGATATGTGGCAGTTGCACTGTACGCTCTACTTGGCGGCTTCTATTTTATGGGAATGCTTACAAACAGTTCTGGTGTAAGTATTTCTGCAGAACTTACATTTTTACGAACCGTTTTCATTGTCGTTATTCCAGTCATTACGATGAGGCTGTTTTCAGAAGAGAAGAAGAACGGTACGGATGTACTTATGTACACATCGCCGGTACCCCTATATAAGATCGTTTTAGGTAAATACTTGGCATCCGTTACGCTCTTACTTATTATGCTATCTACGATCTTCTTTCATACGATTCTTGTCGTATTTATGGGCGGTCTTGTTGATGCGACTGTGTTCGGAGCATATGTTGGTTTCATTTTCCTTGCAGCCATGTTCATTTCCATTGGTTCCATGGCATCGGCATTGACAGAAAACCAAATTATTGCGGCGGTAGTATCTTTCGTTATTATTTTGTTTTCTCAAATGATGTCAACAATTGCGACATCGGTTGAAGGGGTCTTCGTAAGTATAGCCACGAATATGAATTTTGCACATTTTAGTAGCGAATCGATCAGTCATGCTGGTGAGAATGTCGCGGCAGCCATTAACTGGTTTGATCCATATTCTAGAACAGATGCTTTCAGTATGGGCGTATTCGAGATTAGTCCACTCGTTTTTTGCTTGAGTCTTACCGCCCTTTTCATGTTCTTAACATATCGTATTCTTGAGAAGAAGCGTTGGAGTCAGGGCTGATTAAATAACGCAATAAAGTGGAGGTTTAATACATGAGTGATACGAATAATACATCTGATAAAGTAAGTAATAAGAGTAAGCAGATTGATAAGAGATCTGGTTCGCTCAAGATATTTTCCATTGGCTCGGTTCTTGTTGTCATTGCCTTGTTACTTGTCGTTAATATATTTTTTGACTCTGTCCTTGGAGACTATTTGAAATGGGATTTGACAAATACAGAATCAAATTCTATCGGTGATGTCAGCAAATCCGTCTTGAATGACTTAGACAAGGATATTGAGATAGTCGGATTATTTGAGCTTACGCCTGAACTAAAAAAGACGACCCCATATTCATATTTTGTTGATATTCTTCAAGATTATGTGAATCACTCAAATGGTCATGTTACCGTTCGGTATGTTGACCCGACAACGTATCCATCCATTATTACGGAACTAGACCCGAATGATGCTTATGACCTCACCGCAGGTACATATGTAGTCAAGTGCGGAGATAAAGTCAAAACGTTCAACTTAATTGACTGCTTTTCGTATGATGAAGATTATTACGCGACTTATGGGTCGATCAAGCTGACATCAAATAATGTTGAGTCAACATTTACAAGCGCAATTTACAATATTACAAGTGATTCTGCACTCAAGGTCTATTTTTCTTCTGGTCATTCTGAAGCAACACACGCCCAAATTGGTACCATTCTTGAAAATAGCGGTTACGATGTTGAAGATTTGGATATGGTTGGTATAGATTCTATTCCGACGGATTGTTCTCTACTCATTATCGACTGTCCACTCCTTGATATCTCAACAGATGAAGTTACTCTACTCAAAAAGTATATTGATGATGGAGGAAACATCATTTTTGTTACTGACTACACAGACTCTTCGATGAAATATGACAACATAAATTCAGTACTAAACTATGTCAATTTGAATGTTTCTGATTCAAGAATTAAGGAAACTGACACGTCAAGATTGTTTGCTGCAACAAATAACTATGTTTTCGGATCCTATACTTCAGGCACTCTTGCATCAGCAACAAGCGGTTTGTCTGAGGTTGCTTCGCTGGGATTTAAGATCGAAAACGCCCGCGCAATTACAGAATTTGACAATCCTAGATCGTATATTACGACCGAGGCGTGCATTACAACATCTGCCGATGCTGTTCTTGAAATTGGTGGAAACACGGAAGATACATCGCTTCCTGGAACACAAAATATCGGGATGTATTCGGTATTTACCGGCGGAGCCTCTGAAGCGGACGTACTTGTTCTGGGCTCATCAACTTTCATTGACGATTCGTTCATATCTTCGTATACCATCGAAAATTACAATACCGTGTTTTTCCGCGAGGCTTGCAGTTACATGATAGGCGAGACAAACGATTCACCGCAGGCGCCCATTAAAGAATTTCCGAATTATGTCTTTGACAAGACACCATCTGCGAATGTTCAGACCTTCTGGTCGGTAACATTAATTGCGCTTATACCTTTGGCCTTACTTATTACGGGAATCGTTGTATACAATAAGCGTAAACATCTGTGATGACGGAAGGAAAATAAAATGAAAAGTTGGAAGAATCTACTGATTCCTGTAGCCATCATAGTCGCATTGATTATCGGGCTGATTGTGTTTCGTGCGGTTAGTGGCAAGGATAAGGATACGAAATCATCAGAAACTGACGATGCAAGCACAAACCTTTTCTGCTATACATCGGATGAGATTAGCAAGATTCATGTGGCTAAAAAGGATGGCACAGGATTTTCCGTGTTCCTTGTTTCTGCTGCTACACAGGCGCAGACGGATAGTTCGTTGATTGGCGTAACAGATAGTACAGTTGAATCTTCGGCTACGGCAGCAGTCTGGACCTATAATGAGGATGGATCTGCGGATTCGGAATATAATTATTCTCAGACGAATATATCAACATTTATCTCGGTTATGAGTACCTTCCAAATTATTGATCAAGTTGCTGAAGGCACAGATACTTTTGCCGAATATGGTTTAGATGATCCCACATACACAGTTGAATATACGTTGACGGACGGTACAACATTTACTATATATATGGGTGACTTAACATATGATTCTCAGTATGTATATTTCACAATAGATGATTCCGGAATTGTCTACACAACGTATCAGGTCAAGTCAGCGAAATGTGATAGTAGCATGATAGACTTTATTGATCTTTCGATCTTAAGTGTTGAACAAGAAGACGTTAAATCTTTTTCGTTTATTCGTTCAGGTGAAGGCATTACCTTTTCTGCAGATGCAGTTACTACGCGCAGTGCGGATGGCTCTTCAACCGAATTTGGCTGGCAATTTACGAAGCCCTTCACCATTGAGGCAAGTGCGTTTTTTACGAACCTAGTCGATTCTTTTATTGACCTATCTGCCGTTTCCTATGTTGAAATCGGCAAGGATATTGACTATTCGCAGTATGGGCTCGACGATCCGGCCTACATTATTACGATTGAATTGTCCACAGGAAAAATTGTAACGATTTCTCTGTCGGATGCGGTTGATGGCTCATATTATTGCGCGTCATCAAATGCTCCAGGTGTATTTACAATTGCTACTACGCAGATCACTGGAATGCAAACTCCCATTAGCGATCTCATTCATCCGTATCTCGATTATCAGTTTATCTATGATGTGACAAAAATTGATGCGACTTTCCCAGAAGGGTCTTTCTCTATGGATATTGATATCGCAAGTGGCGGACAAATTGTGGATGACGCATCTACTGTTTTGATTAATGGACGAAATGCCAAAGTATATAACAGTGACGGGAGATCATATTTTGCGCTGCTGTACGAATCCATCATGTTAATTCAAATAACAGACTTTGATTTTGATGTCACGCCGGAAAATACACACGACATAACGATGAAGGTAACGACGACAGATGGACAGACAAAGCAAATTGATCTTGCAAAAAGAGACGATAGTACGTATTATGCATTTATAGACGGCATATATCAGGGCTTCATTGTAAATGCTTCAGAGCTATATTTAGATAACGGCTCTGATATGACGATTTATGGAGCATGGCCGGCGTACTTGCGCCTGATTGAAGCCCTTGATGGCGCGACATTAGGTATCTATCAGATTTCGGATTCGTAAGAGAGGAAATACATAATGCCTTCATCAAATTCGAATAGTGCGAAAAAAAAGAGATCTGCCTCGCGGCGGTCTCTTTTGCCATATCTTATTTTATTCATAATTCTACTGATAGCGTCATCTGTTGTTCTAGCTTACCTTATTAGTAATCATCTGAAGGCATCTGAAGGGATTGAAAGTGTGACACTATTATCTTCTAAGTCGGGGTTCACATGTGATTATTCAGAAACTCAGAAAATATATCCATTTGCAGATGGTGTCATTAAGGTTACTGCATCGCGCGTATCATATTTATCTGTTTCTGGTAAGGAGATATACGGGCAAGATATTGAGATGACCAATCCTTTTTGTGTGGTTTCGGATGGATATGCAATTGTTGCTGATACAGGCGGCTATTTTTGTGCGCTATTTAATGAGAGCGGGCTCGTATACCAGCAACAGATGACCGGAGCAATTAATTATGCTACCGTGTCATCGGATGGAGTTGCTGCACTCATTATTGAACGAGCAGATACGAAAGGTTCGGTGTACCTGCTAAGTGCAAGTGGCGAATTTCTTGCTCAGTGGTATTCAGTTGAGTCAGGGTATCCGGTATCTGTGTCATTCTCTCCAAATCATGAATTGCTCAATATCGCTTTGGCGGATACGGATGGCTCTGTAATGCAGTCAAGACTGAAGCAATTATTGTTGCCAGACGAGACGCACTCGGGAATATCTGAATATTCGCTCTATTCGCCGACGGTGTCAGCACTTCTTCCATCAATTTCATATATTGGGAATGACATAACGGTGTTAGCAGGCATATCTGATTTGTTATGTCTCAAAGATGGAAAGATCACTGCACTTTCGCCGACGTATACAAATATATATAGTGTACTATCAACTGATTCTGGTGTTGCCGTATTTTATTCTGATGGTGTTTCACAAGAAATCAAGATGGAAATCGTTGATAGTTCGATGACACGCGGCAAGTCAATTGTGATTGGCAACAGCTTCGTCACGGCTACACAAGGGTATGAGATGATTGCTGTTTGTTGTGATCAATCCATTATGATCATTGATGCGGATTCGAATGAAATAATTAAGACGATTACCGTAGATGACGAAGTTTTGCGTATGGGTTTTCTGGATAAAAACGCCATTATCGTTGTATCCGAAAATGGCGTACACAAAATAAATCTATGACTGAGTTATAGCAAGGAGGAAATCGACTTTGGAAACAGAATTGAAACTTCGGTTTGAATCTGAAAAGGAAATGATGGATGTCTTAAGCCGCGAATGGTTTGCGGACATTGTTCTTCCAGATTCCGAGAAAACGATGTTTTTCGACACGTTGTATTTCGATACGAAGGATCAGCTTCTCCGGTCAATCGGTGCGAGTGTTCGCATTCGCGAAGTGAAGAATAGTCATTATATTCATACAGTCAAGATCGGAGGGACTTGCCGAGATGGTCTGCACCAAAGATATGAGTGGAATTTTGATACGGATTCAGCTGCTTTTGATACTGAGGCTTTTCTCATAGGTGCTGTTAGCGATGGAGATCCGCTTGAGGTCCTCATCGAAGCATTTGATACAATAAACGGTAAAGAGCTTATAGAAATATGCAAAACGAGTTTTGAAAGAACCCTATCCCTTGTCGGATTCGGTGACAGTCTTATTGAGATATGTCTTGATAGCGGTACTTTGTATGCCAAAAGCAAGAAAGAACATATCTGCGAGATGGAAGTTGAGCTTAAGCAAGGAGACGTAAGAGATGTTCTCGCTCTCGGAGATGAAATCATTTCGCATACGGGTGCAATTCCTGACAATCGTGGCAAATATGCTAGGTGCCTAATGCTTCTGGATGGTATGAATGAGTAGCGATCATCTTATATATGATATAGCTGTGATTGGTGGCGGAGCATCGGGTATGACGGCCGCTATATCAGCGAGAGATCATTTTGATGCCTTGGGATATGATCAGGCAAAGATAGCCATTTTCGAAAGGAATGATCGTGTTGGGAAGAAAATTCTGCTAACGGGCAACGGAAGATGTAACTTCACAAATTTGTCAATGGAGAGTTTTCGTTATCATGGAGAAAATGCACGTTTCTCAAAAGGGGCATTATCGAGATTTTCTCCCGAAATCGTTATGAACTATTTTGAAGAATTGGGTGTGATTTTTTTGGTTGAAGAGAGCGAAAAAGTGTATCCACTGTCTCTACATGCAACTTCTGTTTTGGATTCGCTACGATTTGCAATAGCGGAGAAGAAAATCTCGCTTCATTCGTCATCTTATGTTATCGGAATTACGAAGAAGGATAAGACTTTCAGACTCAAAATGTCTGACGGACTTTGTTTTGATTCTTCAAATGTAATCGTTGCCTGCGGAGGTTCTTGTGCGCCGTCAACCGGCTCTGATGGAACCGGATATGCTCTTCTTCAAAAATTTCAACATAAGCTTGTCACGCCGCTTCCCGCGATCGTTCAATTGAAGGCTCACACACTATTTTGCAAGCCGCTTGCGGGGAATAAATTTCGTGGTGATGCGACCCTTCATATCGATAATAAATTTATTCGCAAAGAGAGTGGTGAAATTCTTTTTACAGAATACGGTTTATCGGGTCCGCCGATTCTGCAATTATCAGGGTATATATCTCGTGCTTTATATGAATGTCCAAAGGCAGTTTGTTCGATTTACTTGGACTTTATGCCTGCATATACTTCGGGCGAGCTTCTAGACTTGCTTATGATCCGCCGCGAACGTTTCGGGCAAAGGGACACAGATGATTTTATGACCGGCATAGTCCACAAACGACTTGCAATGGGGATCATACGCTTTTCGCTTCCGAAAAATCATGTGCAGAGGGTTTCGGAACTTACAGATCATGATATTGCCCAATTCGCAAGCAACATGAAAAACTTAGAGATACGAGTATCAGGAACGCTTGGATTTTCTTCTGCTCAGACAACAGCTGGGGGGATTTCTACGCATGATTTTGATCCGTCAACGATGGAATCCAAGGTGTGTGCTGGTCTATATGCTTGCGGAGAAGTACTTGATATTGATGGCGATTGTGGAGGATATAATTTGCAGTGGGCATGGGCATCGGGAATGCTTGCTGGTATATCGTCTTCCAAACGAGTATTGGAGAATCTTCATGGTTAAGGACATTTCTATATCACTTACACTTGATGAGTATATTCAGCTTCCAGCTTCTGATAGTAATTCCTCCGAGAAAGATCTGTTAATGACAGCTCTTCTCGTGGCGCATATTCCTTTTTCAAGCAAATTCCGATACAAAATTATGAAGAAGTCTATAGATGCAAGAAAGAAAAACGGGATACGCATTGCATTTATAGTTAGGCTTTACGACAAGGATCAAAATCTGGCTGATGATTCGGCATCACTATTTCAAGCAAAACATAGCACGAAGCAAATACCTCCCGTTGTTGTTGGCTTTGGACCAGCAGGGATATTTGCGGCACTCATCCTTGCCCGGGCAGGATTATGCCCGATTATTTTGGAACGTGGCGCGCAAGTTGATCAGCGTGAAGAAGCCGTGGCGACTTTTTTTTCTGGCGGAAATCTTAACGTAAACACAAATGTGCAATTTGGAGAGGGGGGAGCAGGGACATTTTCGGACGGGAAGCTCTATACGGGTGTATCAAGCCCTTTCCGCTCCTTTGTTTTGCAAACGTTCATTGCGGCTGGTGCTCCTGAAGAAATTGCTTATCTAACGCATCCGCACATTGGTACAGACCGGTTGCGAGGGGTTGTAAAATCGATTCGTGAAGAAATTATCAGACTTGGTGGGGAATTTCGTTTCAATACGCAAATGACGGACGTCGTTCTGGATAAGGGAAGGCTTATGGGGATCCAGTGTGTTGATACTGCAAATCAGAGCACAAATGAAAGTGCCTTTTTTCTTCCGGCGCGGCATGTCATTTTGGCCATCGGTCATAGTGCAAGAGATACCTTTCGTATGCTAAAGGATCGCAATATTTCTTTGATGCAGAAACCATTTTCAGTGGGCGTCCGAATTGAGCATCTTCAGGAATGGATTAACGCGGCGCAATATGGGGCTATGGCTTCTCATCCTGCACTTTCGCCTGCCGAGTATAAAGCGGTATCTCATCAAAATACTGGCAGAGCACTATATACATTTTGCATGTGCCCCGGCGGATATGTTGTTGGAAGTGCGTCAGGGATCAATCAGACGGTAACGAATGGAATGAGCTATTATGATCGTTCGGGGATTAATGCGAACAGCGCAATTCTTGTGCCTGTCGATTCTCGCGATTTCGGAGAATCGGATGTTTTGGCAGGTATGTATTTTCAAGAATCACTTGAGAAGAGTGCATTCCTTGCAGGGGGCAAAAATGGATTTGCTCCTTGCCAGCGACTGGAAGATTTTTTGCATAATCGAAGCAGTATTTCCTGTGGTGATGTGCGCCCAACATATAAGCCCGGAGTAACCTATACAAATTTACGGGAGTATTTGCCAGCGTATATTGTAGATACGATTTGTAATGGGATACCCGAAATTGCGAGGAAAATTAGTAATTTTGCTCATCCGGATAGTCTATTGACTGGCTTTGAGACGCGTAGCTCCTCTCCGATCAGAATCCTTCGCGATGCAAATTACCAATCGGTATCATTACCAGGATTATATTTGTGTGGAGAAGGCGCTGGATATGCTGGTGGCATTATGTCGTCTGCTATTGACGGGTTAGAATGTGCAAATAGATGCCTGAAGACAATGGTCTTCTGAGTTGTGGTAAAATATGTGTACAAAGCGAATGTAGTGATTGCAATGAATGTGAAAGGGAGGAAGTATCTGTCAAGTGTGATAGATACAACCCAGATATGAAAGTAACTATATTGGGCTGTTCTGGAGGATACCCTGAACCTGGCGGTGCGACATCGGGATATCTTGTACAGTATAATGGGAAGAATATTCTGATTGACTGCGGAAGCGGAGTCATCGCAAATCTTCAGAAGTATATTGACTTTGGTCAAATTGATGCAATCATACTCACGCATCTTCATGCAGATCATATAGCGGATATTTCTATTCTAAAATATGCAATTCAAATGAATAAGGCAATGGGAATAGAGATACATTCTATTCCGCTATTTGCTCCAACCACACCGGAAGCTGCTTTTCAAAGTATTCATGATGGCAATTTGGTCGTTGGACATATAAATGCATCGACAGTATTGCCGCTATTTGGTGCTGAAGCGTCTTTCTTCAGAACGTCACACCCCGTAGAATGCTATGGCGTCCGACTTGTTTATCAGAACCAGGTCATCTCATTTTCAGCTGACGCAACGTATGGACCTGAGCTATTTCCGCTAATGGAATCGGCTGATCTCGCGATAATGGATTGTGGAAGTCTTGAGAAATACCGTAAACCCGTCATGCTTCATATGACGCCGACGGAGTGCTTCCAACTTTATTGTGAATGTAAAATTAAAAATGTTGTTCTTTCTCACTTAGTTCCGTATTATAATAGCTTAGACGTTGATGCGGAGGCAAATCCTTTAGGTGATTGGCCATATGTGATTGCCGCTGTCGGTCAAGAGTATATAATCTAATGAAATTGAGGACCAGAGTATGAAGCCTATGAACAACCATACCGCTGTTATTACTGTTGTTGGACATGATACGATCGGCATCATTGCCAGCGTTAGCGCGATACTTGCTGAAAAACGTGTCAACATAAAGGACATCACACAAACGATCATGGAAGATATTTTTACGATGATCATGATTGTTGATATGACCGAGTCGACTATTTCTATCAAGGAATTGGCCGATATTCTTGATGTACTTGGTGAAGAAATTGGTCTGTCCATACGATTACAGCATGCGGGACTTTTCAATGCTATGCACAGAATTTGATTTTTCTCATTACACATAAGTGAGGGTAATACATGATAACCGATTTTGAAATCCTTGAAACAATTCAGATGTTTCAGGAACAGCATCTTGACGTACGAACGATAACGATGGGTATCAATCTTATGGATTGCGCCACATCAAGCGCTGAGGAGACCTGTAAGCGCATCTATGATAAGATCACCAGGCAGGCGGAAAGACTTGTATCTGTTGGCGAAGATATCAGTAGAGAGTATCGCGTACCAATCATTCATAAGAGAATTTCCGTTACGCCAATTTCTATTGTTGCTGCTTCGTCGGGGACAAAGGATTATACATGTTTTGCCCGTGCAATGGATGCGGCAGCAAAAGCGTGTGGTGTCAATTTTATCGGAGGGTTCTCCGCACTTGTACAAAAAGGGTATACGGATAGTGATCGATATCTTATCGAATCAATACCAGAGAGTTTGGCAACAACGGATTTTGTATGTTCCTCTTTGAACCTTGCAACTTCACGTTCGGGTATTAATATGGATGCCGTTCGTGACATGGGAAGGATCATTAAGCAGACAGCCGAACTGACAAAAGACCGCGATGCAATCGGTTGCGCGAAACTTGTTGTTTTTGCGAATGCTCCGGAAGATAATCCCTTCATGGCAGGTGCTTTTCTTGGACCAGGCGAGCCTGAATGTGTGATAAACGTTGGAATTTCGGGGCCAGGAGTTATTAAGTCTGCTCTCGAGACGGTACGAGGCGAAGATTTAGGTGTGGTTGCGGAAACCATAAAGAAGTCTGCATTCAAAATCACTCGCGTTGGCGAGCTTGTTGCACGCGAGGCATCCTCGCGTTTAGGCGTCCCTTTTGGCATAATCGACTTATCTTTGGCTCCAACACCTGTCGTTGGTGACTCAATTGCTCGTATTTTGGAAGAATTTGGACTTGAGTCTTGCGGGGCATGGGGTACAACAGCGGCGCTAGCCATGTTAAATGATGCTGTTAAAAAAGGTGGCACGATGGCTTCTTCCTTTGTCGGCGGTCTATCAGGCGCATTCATACCCGTCTCTGAGGATGAAGGGATGATTGCAGCAGCTACAAAGGGTGCACTTACTCTTGAGAAGCTTGAAGCTATGACCTGCGTGTGTTCCGTCGGACTAGATATGATTGCCATACCAGGAGATACACCTGCAACAACAATCTCTGGAATCATTGCTGATGAGATGGCTATTGGCACGTTCAATAACAAGACTACGGCCGTCCGCATTATCCCCATGCCGGGAAAAGGTGTCGGAGATTTCGTAGAATATGGCGGCTTGCTTGGGTCGGCTCCCATTATGAGCGTTAATCCGGCTTCCTGCGCAGATTTCATTAATCGTGGAGGAAGAATACCCGCGCCTATTCATAGTATGCGCAACTAGGAAGTATCACCAAGGAGTAAGTAAATGACCGAAATAACTTCGTTTGAATGGATAAAAACTGTTGATCTATCTTCACTTATATTGCATCGAGAGAATGCACCTGCTTTCCCGCAGGAAATTTCGAAGGATGCTTATTATGGATATTATCTTCTTGCAAAATCTGCAGGGAAACTAATTGAATCGATCAAACACACAGCAAATATACACGAAAAATATGGTGACGATAGTTTATGTAACCTGGCATTATCATACCTTGAATCAGACCGTTCGCTTGCTGGAAAGTGTCCGTTCATTTCTCGAAAACCTTTCTCTTATCAACTTGTGAATATCTTGTTTGACTACGTTAGATTTTCGCACAGTCATGAGAATTTATGTGAAAACCAGGACTATATTGATCGAATGCACACAATCATTAAACAAATTGAAGAATCCAGAATTTCCGAGAATATCATGCGTTCGACAGATATATATCTTGCCAAGCAATGGTGTCGCATCTTACGCGTATTTATATTTCTGCGTATCCCGTCTGACAGTCTCCCGCACAATTATCGATTTGATCGTGATTTGAAGATTGCTCAGAAGAGAGGAATCAATCAACTTGAAATCGCCAGAATTGATTTCCTTGTGCGATATCGGAAGCTGTTGCAGGATAACAAGATTGGTAGAGTCATTTTACTTGCCGAGGAATGGGAAGTATTCTGTACGGAAAAAGGTAATCAAGCAGAATCCTTCGAATACGAAGAGCTGGTTTTAACGGTTCTTGATACGGATGATAATTTCCGGATTGGGCTCGAATGGGTTGACATGCTCATTCTACGCCATAACGACAATCATAAGTTCAAATTGTATAAGGCAAGATTTCTTCGCAGAGATGGAAACCTTTTAGCGGCACTTGCGTTGTGTGATCAGATACTTAGCGAGCATGAATTGGATTACGAAGCTCATTGCCTTAAATCAAATCTACATTTTTTGATGGAGAATTACTCGCAGGCCGTATTAAGCGGCTTAATGGCGGTATCCTGTGGCGAGCAGTATTCGCTTACACATTTAGCATTAGCTTATGCGCTATTGTATGATGGGCAATATGAGGATGCGATCTCTTCCTTTAATCAGGCACTCGAAATTGAGCAGACAGTTGAAGGATATCGCGGCAAGAGCAAAGCGTTGATTATGCAAAACAAGACGCTTGACGCGATGCAATGTCTGATTTCTGTGTCTCGTCTTGTTCCAGATGATGCCGAGATTTTTCATGATTTAGCGGATGTGTACTTTATGTGTGGATATCTTGATGAATGTCGACAGTACTGCAAAAAGTGTCTTTCCATCGATCCGCAGAGTGCAGGTGCATATGTTTTGCTTGGCATGTTGGAAATTCGCGAAAACGCTGAAGAGAACGCGAAAAAATGGCTTTCGAGAGCACTAGAGATTGAACCACTTAATCCGATCGCATTAAATGAGCTTGCATATGTGCAGCACATGGCAGGAAATGACGATGAATGTCTGCATCTTCTGAAGCGAGCTTTGGAAATTGCTCCAGAATTCTCTGATGCACTTTGCAGTTTAGGCGTTGTATATTACTATCAGAGTAATTTCGAGCAATCACTATCGTATTTTGAGAAGACGCTTGATATTGAACCTGAGCACACGGGTGCACTCGTCGGAAAAGGAAACCTCTATTTAGCGCAATCTGAGTTAGATGATGCGATTATCTGGTATGACAAAGCACTTGCAATCGATCCGTATTATTCCGAGGCTGTTCATGGCAAGGCGAATGCATATCGCGCCATGGGGCTTGAACAGGAAGCTTTTGACTGGATGCAGAAAGCAACGGATTTGGATGGAGATCAAGAAAACTAACAATTTATGGACATGAAGAAGGGGCTGTTCTCTAGTGATTTTTGAGTCACTTTAGCAACAGCCCCTTCGATTTTGAATGATATGGACAGCCTCATTTATGCAAACTCTTTTGCCACATTGAGTGCGGCAAGCACCGTGTCCGGCGCGGGACCTCCGATCAAGGTTCTGTTGTTTATGCAGGTCAATAAAGAAATAGCCGCATATACATCTTCTTGAATCAGAGGAGAAAATGAACGAAACTCATCCAGTGAAAGATCAGAAAGTGACATTTTGCCATCAATGCAATACTTAACGAGTTTTCCAGACACTTCATGTGCGCTACGGAAAGGAAGACCTTTTCGCACAAGATAATCTGCTAGGTCTGTTGCATTTGTAAAGCCGCCGGATGCTGCTTCCTTCATGTTGTCGGCACGGATTGTCATTGTTTCAATCATTCCTTCAAAAGGTACGAGAGCAGCTTTAACGGTATCAATCGCGTCAAAAATAGCTTCCTTATCTTCTTGCATATCTTTATTGTATGCAAGCGGTAAGCCTTTCATTACTACGAGAAGAGCAATCTGATCACCATAGACACGGCCCGTCTTGCCCCTTGTTAATTCTGCAATATCTGGATTCTTCTTTTGCGGCATAATAGATGACCCGGTTGAGTAAGCATCATCTAGCTCAACGAATGCAAATTCTTGGCTCGACCATAGAATGATTTCCTCTGAGAAACGGGAGAGATGCATCATAAGAATTGACAACACTCCGGCAAGCTCAATCGCATAGTCACGATCACTGACGCCATCAAGACTGTTTATCATTGGCCCGCGAAAATTTAGCTTTGCAGCAACAAATTCGCGGTCAAGAGGATATGTCGTTCCAGCAAGTGCACCAGAACCTAGTGGAGAGAAGCGCATCCTTTCTTTGCAGTCGTCAAGTCTTGTGACATCTCTTTGGAGCATTTGGATGTATGCGCATAGATGGTGAGCAAGTGTTATTGGTTGTGCGCGCTGTAAATGTGTATATCCTGGCATTACTGTCGTAAGATGATCCATCGCCTTATAAATTAGCGTATGATAGAGATTCATAATCAGCACGCGAATCTCACATATCTCATCAAGTAAATAGAGCCGTAGATCAAGAGCAACCTGGTCATTCCTGCTTCTGCCTGTGTGAAGTCTTTTTCCTGCCTCACCGATCCGATTCGTTAGTTCCGCCTCAATAAACATATGAATATCTTCTGCGTCTGAGTCAAAACATAGTTCGCCTGCCTTAATGTCGTTGCAAATGGAAATAAGACCCTTCTCAATAGAGGCTGAATCCTCCTTGCTGATAATTCCTTGTTTCTCAAGCATATAGCAATGCGTCAGACTTCCAAGAATATCCTGTTCATACATGCGACAGTCAAACGGCAGGGAGGTGTTATAGTCATTTGCTGCCTGATCCGTTTCCTTCTGGAATCGTCCATCCCACATTTTCTTTCCCATTACTACACTCCTCATCTATGAGCAAATACAAGCTGTGATTATAATATACCGTTCTTCTTTTTCATCTGTGCAACCACCTTGAGTGGCAAACCAAAGCAATTGATGAATCCTGTGGCATCTTTCTGATCGTAGACTTCATCTTCAGAAAAAGTAGCGATGGCTTCATCGTATAGAGAAAATGGAGAGGATACGCCAGCAGGCATACAGTTTCCCTTATAGAGCTTAAGACGTACTTTGCCCGTAACATTCTCCTGTGTCTTATCAACAAACGCTGAGAGTGATTCGCGTAGAGGATGAAACCATTGCCCAAAATAGACCAGTTCGGCAAATCGCTGTGCCACAAGATCTTTATAATGCAAAGTATCGCGATCGATCGTTATCAATTCTAATTCGCGATGGGCAGCATATAGTACTGTGCCACCTGGCGTCTCATATACACCACGAGACTTCATTCCGACCAGCCGATTCTCGACCATATCGACAATTCCTACGCCATTGCTACCTGCAACTTTGTTGAGATACTTAAGCATAGTAACAGGGTCAAGCTTCTGTCCGTCCACTTCCGTTGGAATGCCTTTTTCGAAAGTAATCTCAACGTATGTTGGAGCATCGGGTGCCTTCTCAGGTGAAACCATGAGCTTAAGAATGTTCTCGTATTGCGGTTCGTTTGCCGGATCTTCCAGATCCATTCCTTCGTGTGAAAGATGCCAGAGATTTTCGTCCATAGAATAATTATCTTTCTTTGTAACGGGAACAGGGATATTTCTCTCATTAGCATAATCAATTTCTTCGTCACGAGACTTAATGTCCCAAATACGCCAAGGCGCGATGATCTTCATCTCCGGTGCGAGCGCCTTTACAGTAAGCTCGAAACGTACTTGATCATTTCCCTTGCCTGTGCAACCATGAGCAATTGCCGTACAGCCTTCGCGCTTAGCAACTTCGACCATCCTCTTTGCGATGACTGGACGGGCAAAAGATGTGCCAAGAAGATACTTCCCCTCATAGATGGCGCCAGCCTTCATCGTCGGATAAATATAATCAGTAATAAATTCCTCTGCAATATCCTCAACATAGCACGCGGATGCGCCGCAATTGAGTGCCTTTTGTTTTAGAAATGACTCGTCAATACCAATACCGACTTCGCCTGCCATCGCAATGACTTCACAATCATAGTGTTCGAGAAGCCAAGGAATAATGATGGATGTATCTAGCCCGCCGGAATAAGCAAGCAGTATTTTTTCTTTAGCCATAGTTCTATCCTCCTGATGTATAATTATTCTAATTTGTGCATAATATAGGCACATTCTATCAAAGTTGATTTGATGCGTCAACCTATGTTATTTTATTATTAGAAAATCTACAAGGCAAATAAGCATATTTATTCGGATTTTTATCGATTTTTTATACTTTACGTCAATCAGATAGTGCGCTAAAATTACAGTGTTTGATAAAATTGTTCGTGGATGCGCCGATTTGCACAATGAATTTGAGCGTACATCCCAATCGGAGGTTGCAGCATGTCTCTTCCTATGATGGAAAATCCATCAGGTGAGTATTGTTTTGTTAATGGTAATAAGGTCAAGCTTGTATCAGACGAGGGACGTGATCTACTCAGACCTGTATCTGATATGATTTTTTATGAGTCTATTCGTGTATCTGAAGGTGTGCTGCTTTTTTTCGAGAACCATATGCTTCGACTTTTGCAGTCAATTGATGCTGCTTCTGATTTTGCAGTTGATACGGACACCTTGTATGATGCAGCGATGAGATTGATACGCGAATCAGACCCGCCTGTTGAAAACGGGAATATTCGTATTGTTATTACGGATAAAGTAAAGCTTGTTCATTTGACAAGCGTCACATATCCTTCGCCGGAGCTCTTTCATCAAGGTGTAGTTACATCTTTACTTTCATGGGAGCGAAGAGAACCCAATGTGAAGATTTTTCGTGACGACTACAAGGCAGCTATTGGAAAGGCGCTAACCTTCCCGACAAAGTTTGGTATGCCATATGAGGTTTTGCTTGCTAATAGGAAGGAACAGATTATTGAAGGCGGGCGATCTAATTTCTTTGTCTATTACCAAAATGTTGTTTATTCAGCGCCGGATGATGCAATACTGATTGGGGTAACGCGCAGGTATGTTCTTCAGGCAATTAAGCAAGCTGGATATTCTTGGCAGATTGGATCGTATACGCTATCTGAATTAGTTGAGATGAAGGGTGAGAAAGATCCTGAAAGGACTGTCGCAGTATTTCTGACAAGTTCTCCGTTTGATATTCTCCCCATCCGAGCGATTAATGATGTTCTATTTGATTCGGCTAACCACGGGGCATTGCGCAAAATTTCTGAACAATACCAGAACATTGTGTCGCATTACATTTCCATCAGAAAAACGTCTGCGGAACAACAAGAATGAGCGACTTATGTACTTTCAATGTCGAAAGTGCAATAAGCATATAGATTTATACAATTTGGGAGGAAAAGAAAATGACAATTCAAACTGGCAAAGTATCTGTAACAACCGAAAACATATTTCCAATCATTCGGAAGTGGTTATATTCAGATCACGACATTTTTATGCGTGAACTTGTCTCAAATGCATCAGATGCTATCGCAAAATATAAGCGACTCGTAGCGATCGGGGAGATTCCTTCGGACAAGGCCGATCTTGCATACAAAATGGAGGTCATATTTGATAAGGCAGCCGGAACGCTTTCATTTGTTGATAATGGTATCGGCATGACGGCGGAGGAAATTGATAAGTACATTAATCAGATTGCTTTTTCCGGGGCGATGGACTTTGTTGATAAGTATAAAGAGCAATCAACGGATAAGAGTGGAATTATCGGTCATTTCGGACTCGGATTCTATTCGGCATTTATGATTGCTGATAAAGTTATAATTGATACGAAATCTTGGATTGATGGTGAGAAAGCCGTGTCTTGGGAATCCGAAGATGGGATGGAATATACGATTTCTCCTTCTGAAAAATCTGCTCGCGGCACGTGCATAACGCTTTATATGTCTGACGAGGCGAAGGAAATATTTGACGCCTATAAGCTTCGTAATATCTTGAAGAAATATTGCTCCTTCATGCCGTATCCTCTCTATTTCATTGATTTGGAGAGCGATCGTGATTTAGCGGCTTCACAGGCAAAAGAAAAAGCGGAGAAGGAAGAGAAGGGCGAAGAGTTTGTTCCCGAAGAGAAGGCTATTGCCCCCATTAATACGAGTATTCCATTATGGACAAAATCGCCCATTGATTGTACTGATGAAGAATATAAAGAATTCTATCACGAAGTATTTAACGATATGCGAGATCCTCTTTTCTGGATACATCTAAATATGGATTATCCTTTTACCCTTCAGGGTATCCTTTACTTTCCCAAAACGAATAATATATATGAATCGCTAGAGGGAAGAATAAAGATCTACAATCATCAGGTGTTCGTTGCGGATAATCTAGCCGAGGTTATTCCAGAATTCCTGTTTTTGTTGCGTGGGTGTCTTGACTGCTCTGACCTTCCTTTGAATGTATCACGCTCAGCACTTCAGCAAGATGAATATGTCAAGAAATTATCATCGCATATTGTGCGCAAAGTATCGGATAAATTGGGTGAGGTTTTTAAGAACAGCCGCTCAGCATATGAAGGGTACTGGTCTGACATAAGTATTTTTGTTAAATATGGCATGATGAAGGATGAGAAGTTTTACGAGAAGGTTAAGGACATCTGCCTATTCACAACGGTTGATAAAGAGAACCTGACAATGAACGAATTAACGAAGGATAAGGATACCGTTCGCTATACGCAAGCACCTGAAAAGCAAGCTGCCTATGTTGAAATGGCAAAGAAGGACGGCTTTCCTGTTATCATATTACGTGAAGAGCTTGATAATAATTTCATATCATTTCTCGAATACAAATACCCGAAAATTCACTTCATGCGCGTTGATGCCGTTTTCGAGGGCGAAAAGGGTTCGGAGGAAGAGAAGAAGGCTCTTGAGGATTTCTATCGTGCGGTTACAGGTGACGAAAAATTATCGGTTGATGTTGTATCTTTGGGTGCTGACCAGCTTCCAGCATTTATCCGTGAGACAGAAGAATCCAGACGAATGAACGAGATGCGCAAACAATTTGAGAAAATGCGTACGGGTGCGGAAGACGATCCTTATAAAGACCTTGATACAATGTTTCCCCTGCATAAAGATCTGGTCTTAAATAGTGACCATCCTCTTGTACTAAGGTTGCGGGGTCTTTCCGGAATCGCTTCTGAAAAAGATAAACTCAATGAATTAGCCTTACATCTATACGATCAAGCTAGGCTTAGTCATGGTTCGCTTGATGCTGAAGGGCTTGTAAGATTCCTAAATGTAAACGCAAAGATTCTTACACAAGCGGCTGAGAAATTATCGTAGTAAGTAAAATATTGGATTTTCGGAGGGTGACATGCAGAACAAACAGAAGGTTTTTCGTATCTTTGTTGAGAAAAGAAAAGAGTTTTCGGTTGAATCGGATGATCTTCTGAAGGATTTGCGTTCAGACCTTCGGATTCATACGCTAGATAAAGTCCGAGTATTGAATCGATATGATGTATCTGGAATCACTTCTTCAGAATATGAAATGTCGAAAATATGTGTTTTCTCCGAACCGCCAGTTGATATTGTTTATGACGAGAGTGTCGATTTGCAGGGAGCCTGTTATGTTCTTGCGATAGAGTCCCTTCCAGGGCAATATGATCAGCGGGCAGATTCTGCGGCGCTCTGCGTACAGATCTTGACATGTAAGGAGAAACCGATTGTTCGTACCGCTCGAATGATCGTATTTTATGGTGAACTTACTCCAGATCAGAAAAAAGCAGTATCCAAATATCTCATTAACCCTGTCGATACTAGAGAAGCCTCCATGGAGAAGCCCGATTCTTTGGAAGATGCATTGGACCCGCCAAACGATATCATGATATTAACAGGCTTTCGGAGGTTTTCCAGAGCTGTACTTGATCAGTTCCGTACAGACATGGGCCTTGCGATGTCTGCTGACGATTTGCAATTTACACAGAAATTTTTCCTCTCGGTTCAAAGAGATCCTACGGTAACGGAGATACGCGTTTTAGATACATATTGGTCTGATCACTGTCGCCATACAACTTTTCTGACGGAGCTAACTGACGTGTCTTTTGACAAACCAGATACGGAGATATCAAGTAAGATGTCTTCAATCTATCAAGATTATCTCCACATCAGAGAGAATCTCTACTCTGACAGACTGTCTTCAAAACCCGTATGCCTAATGGATATTGCCACCATGGCCATGAAGAAACTAAAGGCAGACGGCAAGCTTGCTGATTTAGATGAATCGGAAGAGATTAACGCTTGCTCAATCAAAGTTAACATTCAGGTAGATGATCACCCTGAAGAATACGTTGTCATGTTCAAAAACGAAACGCATAATCATCCAACCGAAATCGAACCCTTCGGCGGCGCTGCAACCTGTCTTGGCGGCGCAATTCGGGATCCTTTGTCTGGAAGATCCTATGTTTATCAGGCAATGCGCGTAACAGGTGCCGGTGACCCAAGAGGATCTCTCGAGGATACACTCCCAGGCAAGCTTTCACAGAAGAAAATTGTTCGCTCTGCTGCTGCAGGATACAGTTCCTATGGCAATCAGATTGGTCTTGCTACGGGGCAGGTGGATGAAGTTTATCATCCGGGATATGTAGCAAAAAGAATGGAGATTGGTGCGGTTATCGGTGCGGCTCCTGCGTCGTCTATTGTCCGTAAATGCCCTGTTGCGGGAAATCTTGTCATTTTACTTGGCGGACGCACGGGCAGAGATGGTATCGGCGGAGCGACGGGTTCTTCCAAGGCTCATGATGAGAAGTCAGTCGTTACCTGCGGATCGGAGGTTCAGAAGGGCAATCCACCAACAGAGCGCAAAATTCAGAGATTATTCCGAGACCCTGCTGTTTCAAAAATGATACTTAGATGCAACGATTTTGGTGCTGGCGGAGTATCCGTAGCCATTGGTGAATTATCTGACGGTCTTTGTATTGATTTGGATGCGATTCCCAAAAAATACGAAGGACTTGATGGAACCGAGCTTGCCATTTCCGAATCACAAGAGCGCATGGCTGTCGTCATTGATGCTTCTGACAAAGATTTATTCTTGTCGTATGCCGCGCAAGAGAATCTGGAGGCTGTACCTGTTGCAGTTGTGACAGAAGAGCCAAGTATGGTAATGAAATGGAAGGGACAAGTAATCGTTGATCTTCCTCGTTCCTTTATCAACACAAATGGCGCGCCTTCGTATGCAAAAGCCAAAGTTATGATGCCGGACATGAATTTTCCGTTCTTTGACACCCCCACGGAAGGCTATCTTGGCAATGATTTTGTTGTTTCGCTAAAGGGCGCGATTTCTTCGCTGTCAACTTGTTCTCGGAAGGGGCTTGCTTCACGTTTCGACTCAACGATTGGAGCAAGGACTGTACTTATGCCTTATGGAGGAAAACATCAATTGTCGCCAGAGGAGGGAATGGTATCAAAAATACCTGTCTTAACAGGGAATACAAATGCTGTTTCTGTCATGAGCTATGGTTTTGACCCATATTTATCTGCTTGGAGTCCTTTCCACGGCGCCTATTTTGCTGTGGCTGAATCATTACTCAAAATTGCTGCCATGGGTGCCGATCCGACGAAATCCAGACTTACCTTTCAAGAGTATTTTGAAAGAATGCAGTCAGACGAATCATGGGGTAAGCCTGTCGCTGCTTTACTTGGGGCTTTTCAGGCGCAACTTGATTTTCAGACGCCATCCATAGGCGGGAAAGACAGTATGTCTGGGACATACAATGATATTTCCGTTCCGCCGACGCTTGTTTCATTTGCAGTGGCGACAACAACGGCGGATCGGATTGTCTCCTCGACACTTACCTCAAGTGGACAGAAGATATATGCGATTACGATTCGAAAAGAAACAAATGGTCTATTTAACAAGGATCATTTTCTTCGCGCATGTAAAGCAATTAAGGAAGTCTCCAAGCGCGGACAACTGCTCGCATGTGGTGTCGTGAAACAGGGTGGAATTGCGGCAAGAATTGCCCAGATGTGTTTTGGCAACAATATCGGCTTCATGTTTGAGGATTCGATACCCATGGACTTTCTTTTCTCAAAATCCTATGGTGTTATTCTGGCTTCTGTCCGAGATAGCAATGCCATTGAGAAACTTGAGATGGTCGGAGGAAAACGAATGGGTCATACGACCTCAAGCGAAACGATGACGTGGAATGGTCAACTAATTACTTTGGCGGATGCGCAAAGAGCATTTACCTCAACACTTGAGTCAGTTTTCAAGACAAAGACAAATGAAGCACCTCTACCCGAAATGGATACTACGATTCAGAGCACGAGAAAAGTGCCGCAGTTCTCAGGGCAAGTATCATTTGCACGACCGACAGTATTCATTCCTGTATTCCCAGGAACCAATTGTGAGTATGATTCTGCTCTTGCGTTCGAGAAGGCAGGTGCGAATGTTGATGTTTTAGTTATACGTAATCTTACATCGTCAGATATCTCTGAGTCATTGCTTGAAATGAAGAAAAGAATTGATAAGGCAAATATGATTATGATTCCAGGAGGCTTCTCTGGAGGGGACGAACCTGAAGGATCGGGGAAATTCATAGCCACGGCATTTAGAAACCCGTATGTGACGGATGCAGTTCGTGAGCTTCTGAATAATCGTGATGGACTTATGATTGGAATATGTAATGGCTTTCAAGCACTTATCAAGTTGGGACTGCTGCCATATGGTGACATTTTGCCGCTTCAAGAAGACGGACCTACGCTGACTTTCAACAAAATTGGTCGTCATCAGTCCGGTTATGTTTCTACCAGGATCGTATCCAATCTTTCTCCATGGCTTGCTCACACGACAATTGGCGATGTTTACGAGGTGCCAGTTTCTCATGGAGAAGGTCGTTTCTTCGGGAAAGACGAATTGATTTCATCACTTTTTGCAGGGGGCCAAGTTGCTACACAATATGTTGATCTTAGCAAAGCGGCGACTTCTGATACGTATTTTAACCCGAATGGTTCGGCGTACGCGATTGAGGGGATACTAAGCCCTGATGGTCGCATTTTCGGTAAAATGTGCCATTCAGAACGCATAGGAGACATGATTGGGAAGAATATTCCCGGGGAGAAGGATCAGAAAATATTTGCGTCCGGAGTCGGGTATTTCAAATAATGGACAAAAAGCGCTGTATTGAATTGATAAGGCAATATTCCATTCATATTTCTCATAGTCTCGGGCAGAATTTTCTTGTTGATGAATTTGCGGCGGATGAAATCATTGCAGTTTCCGGCATTTCTGACGAATCAATTGTTCTTGAGATCGGTCCGGGGTTAGGTGCGCTAACAGAGAAACTGGCTGATACCGCAAAAGAAGTATATGCAGTTGAAATTGATGCACATCTTCTTCCGGCTTTGCATGATTCTTTCGACGGGAAAAGCAACGTTCATATCATTCATTCTGACTTTCTTGCGTTATCCCCCGAACAAATCTTTACACACAAAAAACCGTCAAGTATTGTCTCAAATCTTCCCTACTATGCAATGACGCCCATCATGACAAAATTATTTCGTGACTATCCCTATGCAGAGAAGATGATTTTTACTGTAGAAGAGGATGCCTGCGATCGCATTTTTGCAACGCCTGGAGGCAAGAACTATGGTCCTCTTGCCGTTCTGTCAACTTTATACGGGAAAAGAGAGAAGCTGGCTGTACTTGACGGACCGTCTTTTTTTCCTGTGCCACACACAAATTCTGCCGTCATACGATTGTCGAATCGTGGCATACTAGCCGATTACCCAGAATGCTTATATACCGTTATATTCAGTGCGTTTTCTCAGAGAAGAAAGAAACTGATCAATTCACTCATGTCAGGTGGTATTTTCCCAGGCGGGAAGGAACAGTTACTCACAGTACTAGCTGCGTGCAATATTTCTTCTGACCTTAGAGCGGAACAGTTATTACCAGAGAACTATCTGGAAATCTCTCGAGCATTACTCGCTGCAAAACATAATGATGATGCAAAATGAAAATCATTTTGCATTTTTCAGGTAAAAACTGGCTGTTTTGTGAGAAATGACCGTAAAATATGAAAGAATCTGAATGATAAGATGCAAAGTGTATGTAAATTTCTTCAAAATACATCTACCCATATTTGCATGTAAATGTTATGATTGGTGTGTTGCGTTATTGCACCACTGATCACGTGAAAGGATGGATTTAAAATGGTAACAAGAAACAAGTATGTTGAAGCTTGGGTTAATGAGATGGCTCTGCTTACGAAGCCAGATAATATTGTTTGGCTTGATGGTTCTCTTGAGGAGAAGAAGAAGCTTGAGGATGAAGCTGTTGCGACAGGAGAATTAATAGAACTCAATCAGGATATTCTTCCCGGTTGCTTCTATCACCGTACGGCACAAAACGATGTTGCGCGTGTAGAGGATCGTACATTTATTTGCTCAAACACAAAAGAAGAAGCCGGCCCTACAAACAACTGGATGGATCCTAAAGAAATGTACGCCATGATGACGCCTCTATTTGATGGTGCAATGAAGGGCCGTACGATGTACGTTCTTCCTTACATCATGGGGCCTGCAGGTTCACCGCTCTCTAAGATTGGTGTTGAGCTAACAGATAGCCGCTATGTTGTTTTGAATATGAGAATTGTAACACGTATGGGAGACATTGCTTGGAAGCAGCTTGGTGATAGCCCTGACTTTGTTAAGGGTTTGCATTCTAAGGCTTCAGTAGATGCTGATAAGCGTTATATTGCGCATTTCCCTCAGGATTATACAATATGGTCGGTCAATTCAGGATACGGCGGAAATGTTATTCTTGCGAAGAAGTGTTTTGCTCTCCGTATCGCTTCTGTTCTTGCCAAAGAGCAGGACTGGATGGCTGAGCACATGCTTATTCTTGGTATTGAGACGCTTGCTACAGGCAAGACACAGTACATCACAGGCGCGTTTCCTTCGGCATGTGGAAAGACGAATCTGGCCATGTTGATACCTCCTGCCTATGCAAAGGGATACAAAGTCTATACCGTTGGCGATGATATTGCATGGATGCGTCCTTTCCCAGATGGTCATTTGTATGCAATCAATCCTGAGAACGGTTTCTTCGGCGTTGCTCCTGGAACATCCATGGAGTCCAATCCGAATGCGCTGCTCACAACAAAATCCAACACAATTTTCACGAATGTTGCACTTACTGATGACAAAAATATTTGGTGGAAGGGAATGGGCGTGCCGGCACCAGATCATATGATGGACTGGCTCGGAAAAGATTGGAACAAGGGCGATGATGAAAAAACAGCTGCTCATCCAAACAGCCGTTTCACAACACCTGCTTCGCAGTGCCCATCTATTTCTCCTATGTGGGAAGATCCTAAGGGTGTTCCGATTTCTGCGATTCTATTTGGTGGCAGAAGAGCGAAGACAGCTCCGCTTGTATATCAGTCATTTGACTGGAATCATGGTGTGTTTGTTGGAGCTACGATGGCATCTGAGACAACTGCTGCAGCTGCGGGTGCAGTCGGTGTTGTTCGCCGCGATCCGATGGCTATGAAGCCATTCATTGGTTACAATGTTGGCGATTATTTCGCTCATTGGATTCACATGGGAACATTAATCGAGAATAAACCGCTCATCTTCAATGTTAACTGGTTTAAGACAGACGATAACGGCAAATTCCTGTGGCCTGGCTACGGTGACAATTTCCGCGTGTTAGAATGGATCCTGAAGCGTTGCAACAATGAAGTAGACGCCAAGAAGACACCTATCGGATATGTTCCTTATGCAAAGGATATCGATCTTACTGGACTTGACGGCATTACTGAAGCTGACATTGAGAATCTTCTTGTTATTGAGAAGGATGTTTGGGCAGACGAAATCGCTGGAATTGAGAAGCACTTTGCTGGATTTGACCGTCTTCCTGCTGAGCTTAATGCGCAGTTTGAGGCTCTCAAAGCGCGCTTTGCTGAAGCATAATCTATTTTCCTTCAATTGATTTGACAGACCACTTGTTTTTTCAAGTGGTCTGTCTTTTTCGTTCAAAAGAACAGAATATTACTGTATAATGGTGCAAGTGAAAGGTGGGCGAGTGATGACAAATCTTGATAATGGAAGTAGTATTTATCAGAAATTTTCAGCAATTAAGCCTACTGAGGCGAAGACGCGGGCAGAGGTCGGAGGAAAACCTTCAAAACCTACTAAAGAGAAGCTCCTTATGTATACACAGCAGAATAAGACACCTGTTGTTTCGCCATTGAATTCGTCAGGGCGCCCAGAGAAAGTCACTGTGCATATTGCCGGAATGCAGTATAGGCTGTTCACAAAAGGTGGAAACGATGAAGGCTATATTCGTTTCATTTCAGATCGCGCTGATCAGATGATCCATCAACTTCAGAAGACTATGCCCGGCACGTCAATGATGAACATCTCTGTTCTTGCGCTTGTGAATGCTATGGATGAGATTAATCAATTGCAAGAGAAGTATGCATCTCTTCAAGATGAGATGCAGCAGTTGTTGGATTCGCTTGATGCGGACAAAGCAGATTTTTCGGAGCTTCGAGAAATCAATTGGGAACTTAAGAAAGAGGTCCTTCGTCTTCAGTCCCAATTATCGACGGCTACCCATACAGAATCAGAAGAAGATAAAGTGGAGCCCTTGCTTCCTTTAGAAGAATTAATGAAGGATGCATCTGAGGAGATAGATTATGAATAGACCTGAACTTCTTGCACCTGCTGGGTCACTCGCCGCCTTATATGCGGCGGTTGACAATGGAGCGGATGCTGTTTACTTTGGTATTGGTCAATTGAATGCGCGAGCCAACGCCGAAAATCTTACGATGGATATTCTGCCCGAGGCAATTTCATATGCACATCTTCGCAGTGTCCGACTGTATTTGACACTTAATACAATTCTGCATGATAACGAGTTTGATGAAGCGGTTGCACTTGCAAAAGATGCATATGATCTTGGCGTTGATGCTATCATTGTTCAGGATCGGGGACTAGCATACCAGATTAAGCTTGCGTATCCGGACATTTCGCTTCATGCAAGTACGCAGATGAATTTGTTTGATTCAAGGCAACTTGCATGGGCGTCGGATCATGGATTTTCACGAGTGATACTGCCAAGAGAGCTATCGGTTGAAGAGATTATTCATCATACGCAGGTGGCACGAGAGAATAATATTGAGACGGAAGTCTTTATACATGGCGCCCTATGTGTGAGTTATTCGGGACTATGTCTTTTTAGTGCAATGAATGGAAATGGAGCGCGAAGTGGGAACAGAGGTCTCTGTGCGCAACCTTGCAGGACGCTTTTCTCGCTCATCCATTCTTCTGGTAAGGAAGAAGCACCAGAGAGGATCCTATCACCGAAGGATCAGTGTGCTTTGTCATATCTCAAATTACTCATGGATGCTGGTGTTCATTCTCTGAAAATTGAGGGGAGAATGAAAGATGCTGCGTATGTTGCCGTAACGGTACGCTCCTATCGTGAGTATATTGATTTGATTAGTGAGCACAAAGATGACGAGAAGACAAAGGAAGCTATTCTTAACCATTTACTTCTTGCATTTAATCGTGGTGGAGAGTTTCTTTCTGAACATGTTCGAAGCAGTCAAAGTGATTTACTTGCGGGCGAGTATTCAGGTCGATATGGAATATATGCGGGGGTAGTCGTTAAAAGAAATGCCGCTGAGGGAACCCTGTCATTTAGATTGTCTGCAACAAAGCTTCCGACTCGTGGTGACTATTTATCCATTCGACTCCGAGAAAAGGAAATTGCCAGTTTCCCTATCGGGACAATAGATTCATATGGAGATATTATTCGTGTGAAGGGTCTTCATCCGCAAATAATTAGCAAGATACCCGATGGAGCATCTGTATATCAGATGTCTGAAACAGCGTATACAAAGAGTCTTCTTACATCAAAGGACTTACATAAGACGCCTATTTGTGCGAAATTATCTGCAACGAAGGGAAACACGGCGATTTGTCTCTCTCTTGTTGTTGATTCCGGAATGTGGAAGGGTGTATCAATTGATTATTGTGAGACGGTTATTCCGACTGAATTTGCAAAAACATTGGATAATCAGCGTATTTCAGAGCAATTGTCCAAAGTTAAAAGTACTCCGTTTCATGTTCTTTCTGTTGAAATTGCCCCTGAACTCTCTATAGCCTTACCGATTTCACATGTCAATGAGATGCGGCGTAATGCAATTAGTCTTCTTGAATGTAAGATTTTAGAGGAGAAACATGCTGATCATTTTACCAAACCAAGAAACGCACCATTTAAATTTCGATCAGAGAATAGGCACAGTTTGCCAGGAAAGCGTTCATATGTTCATGCAAACTATTATGACATGCGAAGAATTTCGCCATCAACAATTGCAGTTGGTGCGGACATATACAGTTTTTCTGTCTATGATGTCCTTTCGGATTATGGACAAGCGGAGATCAAGAAGCTTCATATTGCAGAACCAGATGCTTTGATAGGGCTTCGATTACCAGGGGCATATTCTGATGCCATGGGAGAAGAAATAGCCGCCGCAATTTCATATTTGAAGGAACAGTATGCAGGCGTTTTCTCAGGCGTTTGCTCAACAAGTACCTATGATAAGGAAATGACGAGTATAACGGCATCTGCAAATATATATAATTCATTTGCGCTTTTTGATGCATTACTTGAAAATCCATTTGCAATTGAATTATCCTATGAACTCAAAGAATATGAGTATCTTGATATTCTATCCAAAATTACGCATCGTGGATTGGGTTCGACATTTCTATCTTTGCACCAATATGGCTGCATTGAGTGGATGCAGACGGCCTTTTGCCCTGTAGGAAAACAGATGCGTGGCTGTCACAAATGCGAGCAAGAGTCCAACACTTTTTGCATATCACCCATGCCTGAAGATAATACGAAGTCTCCCGTCAGGAAATTGCTGCCAGTTATTACGCATCCGGGTCCGTGTTGCAGCGATATACTTGGCGGTATATTCCCTTCTGTCGCTTCTGCTGCTGTAATCGCCGCCACACAAGATAAAGGATTACAGGTGATTTTTGTTGCCAGATTCTTTGATGAGACCTACGAGAATCGTAAGAGCATTATCCGCGATATACATATTACGAAAGAATAGAGGTGCGTAATAATGAACGATCGTCCTGTATCAATTCCCATTTCTTTCGTTCGAGAGGGCGCGATTGCACCTAAGTATGCACATGATGACGATGCGGGGATGGATATATACGCGGCTCAAGACATCATGATTCTTCCAGGACAGACAAAACTTGTCCCAACTGGATTTGCCATGGCTTTGCCAGAAGGATATGAAGCACAAATACGACCGCGTAGTGGAATTTCACTTAAGACGATGCTCAGAATTCCCAATAGTCCTGGCACAATTGATGCCGGTTTTCGAGACGAAGTGTGTGTCATTCTTCATAATGCTTCCGTATCAAATACAACAGAAGACCTTCTCTATGTAAGTGAGTCAGAAAATCGTCACGGATCTTACCAAATACAAACAGGGGATCGCATTGCACAGCTGGTGATCTGTCCCATTACAAAAGGACAGTTTACCGAGGTGAATTCTGTTCGAGAAATTGGTACGGATCGTTCTGGAGGATTTGGGTCAACAGGGAAATAACATTCATTTGTTACATATATTCTCACAAATACAGGGTAGTAACTCCCGTTTTGAAATGGTAGAATAGTTTTGCCGAATTGCGATGCAAGAATAGTGAAAATATGACTTGCGTCGCTTTTATGTGCGAATAAGAATATATTTTGAAAGGAGGAGTATACAATGCTAGAAATGTATATAACAAAACAGGTTGCTGATAAAGGCAAGATGGTGAATCATCTCGAACGTATTGAAGAAATTCAGAATGACTGTTGGATTAACATGTATGCTCCGACCGAAGAAGAGTTGCATCTTGTTGAAGAGAAGGTTGGACTACCACAGGAATTCCTTCGGTATCCACTTGATGAAGAAGAACGTCCGCGTATTGATACGGACGATGATACTGGAGATGTCCTTGTTATTATTGATATTCCATATGTTCGTAAGGAAGGACAAAATGTCAGGTATGAGACATTCCCACTTGGGATAATCATTACGAAGCACCATCTTCTTACGGTTTCCCTTCGTGATGCACCTGTTCTTGACCAATTCACGAACAATCGTGTTCGTGATTTCATTGTCAATTATCGAACAAGATTTGCGATTCAGATTCTACTTGCTGGAGCAAAGGATTACTTGAAACTACTGCGCTATATGGATAAGACAATTGATACATCAGAAAGATCTCTCGCGAAATCGATCAGCAATAAAGATTTATATAAGCATTTGGAATTTGGGAAATCGCTTATTTATTTTTCGACATCTTTGAAATCCAATGAGGCCGTTCTTGAGAAACTTATGCGCGGCCGAATCGTCAAGCAATATGAGGATGATGAAGATCTACTTGAAGATGTAATTATCGAGTATAAGCAAGCGCGTGAGATGGCGGACATCTATGCGTCCGTTGTTAATGGTACGATGGATGCTTACGCATCAATCATCAATAACAATATGAACGTAATCATGAAGATTCTGGCAGCCGCAACCATTGTGTTGTCCGTTCCGACCGTTATTACTAGTTTTTTCGGGCAGAATTTACCGATGCCTTGGCAGAGCGATTTTACCTCGAATGCAGGTCCGTTTATCGGTGTGATCGTTTTGTGTTTTCTGAGCGTTTTAGCAACGGTTGCATTACTTAAGAGAAAGAATATGTTATAAATGAGGAAGTGGATCTTATGGCAAAAGGTATGAGTAAGTATCCTGGTACACGTATTAGTGTATCAAAGATACTCATTCGTTTGGCAATTCTATTTGTAATACTTGCAATACTACTCATCACGTATGTTGCGCTTACAGCGAAGACAGCAAACAAACTGATGAGTATTCAGCGGAGTGAGCTCACAGATATTCCTTCAAATATCTTGCCGACGTACTCGCCAACCAGTTTCACCTCCTTTGATGGACAGACAACATTGTCTGGTTGGTTTTTTAAGACGGATGACCCGATAAGTACGATCATTATCGTTCATGATGCAGGATCAAATCGTATGCCTTTTGGCGTAGATACGGTTGACCTAATTGAAGATATGTTATCTGCGGGTTACAATGTCTTCTTGTTCGATCAGCGTAATTCAGGAGAATCAGAGGATGGCATATGCGGATACGGTTATCTGGAATGGCAAGATGTAATTGGCGCTATTGATCAGGTTCGTAAAATATCGGTTACTACGAATGTCATTTTGTATGGAATTGGTGTGGGCTGTTCTTCATCGCTACTGGCTTTGGATAAACTTCCGAATCCAGGTGAATACGATGATTCATATTCTGATGATATACTAGCGCTGGATTTTGATCAATCGTATGTTGTTGGCGTTATCTTGGATTCGCCAGCAAAACATTCTGATGACTATATTACGCCGCTCGTGAAGAAGGCTAGCAAATTCGGATTTATTACGCAGTATTTTGTTCCCTACGCAATTCGAATCTCGGCAGGAGAAAGCGAGAATGTTAATTTCACGGCTGAAATCTCTCGCCTTGCGATGCCTGTATGTATCATGTACGGAGAAAATGATACCTTTATTGGCTCGGATGTCATTTCTCAGATAGTTGACGAAAGAATGCATCTTCATGAAAATACAACGTCTGCATATGTTTTTCCTGATGCAGAGTATGCGAAGGCTTATGAGTCTGATCCAGTAACATATCGCAATGATATAATTGAGTTTTTATCGTTGCATTTTCAATAAACGTTTGGAGGAAATACATGAATTGGTGGCAGGCAATCATACTCGGAATCGTACAAGGGGCTACAGAGTTTCTTCCCATATCAAGTTCTGGTCATCTTGTCATATTTGAAAGAATATTGGGACTTAAGAACGAAGAACTTCTTACCTATTTTTCTTTCCTTCATGTCGGGACATTGTTCGCGGTATTTATTGTTATGTGGAAAGAAATCAAGTCAATACTTAAGAATATTCTCGGAAAAATGACTTGGCTGCTTATTCTAGCAACAATCCCCGCAGTTATTTTTACATTGTTATTTGGCGATTTTATCGATTCGGCGTTCAAAAACAATGTGACACTTGGTTATGAATTCATAATTACGGGAGTTTTACTTTTGTCGATTCGGTTTATTCGCGAGGGAGAGAAGAAAATGACCGATATCACTGCTGCAGATGCGTTGCTTACTGGTGTGGGTCAAAGCATTGCAATCATGCCGGCAATCTCTCGCTCGGGTACTTGTCTGACTGTACTTATGTTTCGGAAGCTGAAAAGAGAAGAAGCAGTCAAATTTGCTTTTCTCATGTCAATTCCTGCGATCTTAGGCTCTTTTGCAAAGGACATGCTTGATATATTTCAGGGTGACACGCTAATAACAACGGGGGCAATACCCATGTATGCAATTGGTATTTTGGCAGCAGCAATTGCAGGCATACTGTCTATGAAATTCATGCTCAAATTTCTTGATAAGAGAGGTTTTGTCATATGCGGCGTGTATGTTATTCTTCTTGGATTATTCGTGATCTTTGATCAGCAGATTTCTCATATACTGATGTAATTGGAGGCGAAAGTAATTGGCTGATATTTACATTATGGGAATCGAGTCGTCATGTGACGAGACAAGCTGTGCAGTCGTAAAAAACGGGCGCACGATACTTTCAAACGTCATTTCATCACAAGCAGATTTTCACACGGTATATGGTGGCGTTGTTCCAGAACTTGCATCACGCATGCATGTTGAAGCAATCGTACCTGTCATTGAATCTGCACTTGAAATGGCAAAACTACATTCCTTTCATGATCTGTCGGCTGTTTGTGTCACAAAAGGACCGGGGTTAGTTGGTGCGCTACTCGTCGGGGTATCAGCCGCAAAGGGAATATGCGAAATCGAGAATTTGCCGCTTGTTGGTGTTGGACACATTGAAGGACATATATCCGCAAACTATCTTTCGGATATAGAACTGACCCCTCCTTTTGTCTGTCTTGTCGTATCGGGCGGTCATAGCCATATCGTATATGTAGCAGATTACGGAAAATACGAAATAATGGCAAGAACCAGAGATGATGCTGCAGGCGAGGCTTTTGACAAAATATCTCGTGCAATTGGTCTAGGCTATCCTGGCGGTCCCAAAATGGACAAAGCATCGCAAGGCGGAGACGAATCCAAGTATGTTTTCCCCAAGTCGCGCTTTCAAGATTCGCTTGATTTTTCCTTTAGCGGAATGAAGACAGCTGCACTCAACCAAATTAATCAGATAAAGATGCATTCGGAAACTTTTCTGCTTGCAGATTTTGTGGCAAGTTATCAATATGCTATAGTAGACGTACTTGCAAGTCATGCTATTGAAGCATGTAAACGTAAAGGATGTAATCGCTTATGCCTTGCTGGCGGCGTGAGTGCGAATACGCGGTTACGAAATGAGATGGATAAAAGATGCAGTGACAGTAAGATTAAACTATCCTATCCGCCGATAGAGCTTTGCACGGATAATGCGGCAATGATTGCTGCAGCAGGTTATTATCAGTATCTTCGTGGAGATCGTGATGATCTTTCACTTAATGCGATTCCATCTCTACAGTTGCCGGAATAAATGAAATCATCGGAAGAGAGCGTAAACAATAATGGCGAGACAAAAGGGTACAAAATCAATTGCGGATAATCGCAAAGCCTTTCATGATTACTTTATCGAAGATCGATTTGAGGCAGGCATTGTTCTGTCTGGAACCGAGGTTAAGTCGGCACGCTCCGGACGCATGAATTTGAAGGATAGTTATGTCACGATCAAAGACGGCGAAGCGTGGCTCGTTGGCGTTCATATTAGCCCATATGAGCAAGGAAATCGAGAGAATAAAGATCCAATGCGTTCCCGCAAACTGCTGCTCCACAAGAGTGAAATCATTCGTTTATATACAACTGTCAAGCAAGACGGCTTAACGATTGTTCCAACAAAATGCTATTTCAAAGATGGAAAAGTAAAAGTCGAGATTGGCCTTGCTAAGGGAAAGAAGAACTATGACAAACGGGATACGCTTGCGGAAAAAGCGGCAACTCGTGATATTGAGCGCAGCATGAAAACAAATAGACAGTCATAGTAAAGCGAAATAAATTATTATGAATAGCTGAATTTTTCTGTCACATCATTATCTACAATGTTGATGTAACTCGTACCAGCATTTACTTGAATCTCATTACCATTTGTATCCATAACAACAATCGGATCGTTTGCGCTGGCTTTTGACCATGTGATTGCGACAATTTTGCCTTCAGATGCATAATATCCATCGCCACCCTTGGCGAGATATGCGTCAATTGTCGTATCGCCGTGTGACTGAATATCTGCAAATAGCACGAAAACATTCTTAACGGCAATCTGCTCTCCAGTCGTCTCATCAATTTGGGCCGTTCCACTGTATTCACTCTTCGCGTAAAGACCTGTTGACGCATTATATGTGAACGTACCATCAGGATTCGTCTGAGAAAAATATACGATGATCTCGTTTGCGGTTATTCCATTTGTCAGCGCAGGCGTACTATCTGTTGTAAAATTAAACAGGGAAGGGGTCTCGCCAGTCAATGAAATGTCAAGATCATTGATAGCGCGAAGAATCTGAGTCCCATTTGTAACGGCGGTATGCTCGATAGCACGCTCTGATTTCCAGACATCATCACGCCAGAAATAGATACCATCGCCAAGCTCAATCTGACCATCTACGGATTGTCCATGATTCTGGCTATGATCGTTTCCATCAATATGATCAAGGCCAATATCTGCCGCATATGCAGGAACACGAGCGTTTTTGCCAAAATGAATGAAAATCGAATTTGTTCCTGCGGATAGATCACATGCAATGATGCGTGCACTTCTTAACGATCCCACTTCAGGGATCGTTGTTGCGTCAGCATAGAGTGCCAACAAACGTGTTTGTCCGCCTTCTGTCTGAAATTCATAGATTGCATCAGCCTGACTTAAGCCGCGAGAGGGAAGAGCGGCATGCTTGTTATTAATTGAAACGGTTACGGAACGAAGCCCAACATTGTCAAGATCCATATCTGCAATTCCCGTTATCGGATTAACCGCAAATTCCGGCGCAGGCGCTGTGGTCTCCGCTGTGGACTCTTGTGTAGTTGCAATCGCGCGGGTATCAATGGAAGATTCTATAATGGTTTCCTCGGCATTATTCTTCTTCGCACAAGAAGAAACAGAAAGGACCGATCCGCACATAACGATAGTGAGTAAAGCAGCCTGAATTCGTTTTGTTAGTAGCACTTTGTTTTGCATAATTAATCTCCTGAGTCATATAATTACTGCATTTTACCATAGAATTGCATGAAAAAAACATTTTTCAGATGAAGTAATTTTCTCGTATTTTGGTGGTTTGATTGCTTCTCCGATGAAAAAGATATAAAATACCTATATCTGTGTTTTGAAAGAGAGGTCAATTTGATGAAAAGTAGTCAAGGGGAAAGCACACCCGTGCGCGTCCCCGCTAGTAATAGTACACCTTTAGGGTCAACATCCAAACATAATGGTATCAAGCCCAAAATGTCGGCTAAACGTAGAGTTATTCTTATCCTTTTGTATATACTTATTGTAGTCTTTGGCTTATTTGCCGGCGGCTTTACATATTTTTATATAAATATTCTTGGTAAAATCGGGAAAGCATATACTCCATTTGTATCTAAAGAGGATTATGACACAATCGATTTTGATTCTCTTGATGATTTTGATGCTGAAACATCAGGCGATACATCTTCATCATGGGCAGATGGCGGACATACGGGCGTTTATGTCAATGCGGATTATCCAATTGCAGAAGTCGACCAAATCGATCCAGACGTGGAGAACATTTTGGTTTTTGGTGTTGACTCTCGCGGAACGGATGATGTTGAATGCCGCGCCGATGCTGTTATGATTGTCTCAATTAATCAGAAAACAAATACGATCAATCTAGTTTCGCTTATGAGAGATACTGGAGTTACGATACAAGGAAGATCATCTCAGGATAAATTAACCCATTCATATAAATACGGCGGTGTTGGATTACTCATCAACACGATTAATGAGAATTATGGGCTGGATGTTCAGCGCTTCATTATGCTCGATTTCTCGAGTGCGGCAGATGTCATTGATTTAGTTGGCGGAATTGACATTGATGTTCAGGCAGAAGAAGTTAAATACGCAAATCAGAGCATCAATGAAGAAAACCAGCTAATGGATTCATCCATTTCTTTGTTATCCTATTCAGGCGAACAAACACTCAACGGCGTGCAAGCCATTGCATGGGCGAGGATTCGACATGCAGATTCAGACTTCATTCGCACGAGCCGTCAAAGAACGGTAGCAACTGCACTTATTTCGAAAGTAAGTGCAATGAGTTATCTTGACCAACTGGCAATTCTTGAGGATTCAGCTGGTATGTTTGAGACGAACATGACATCAATGGATCTGCTGCGAATAGCAACAAATGCTATGGGTATGGCTGACAACATTCAGCAGTATCGTCTCCCAGATGATAATATGTACACTGTCCAACAAGATCCTTGGATGATGATCGTTGACTGGGACGCTCAGCTTCCGTTACTAAAAGAATATATTTGGGGGGATTCCTGACATATGAGCAAAACAATATCAGCGGCTATTTGTGAAACAAATATGCTTCGGGGCCTTCCTCAGGAAAATGTTTTTCTACATACTCTTTATCGTACAAAAAGTGAATATGCGACTTCTTTTCAAAGATCGGTTGTATCGACAGCACCTGTACAAATTTGCGCCGTTTTCTCTGCTCAGGGTGACGATGCCCTTTCAGCAATGGCGCTCCAAGAAGTGCTAAGCGTGTTCTCATCTTTATGTGAAGTTGCTAAGAACAGGTCCATTCTTGATTTTCGATCATTCTCTGAACAGGTTATTGCGGCTGCGAATCAGACGGTTTGCAATTTTTCTCTGTCACATAAAGGCGCCCCCATTCGCGTATCTATGACAATGGTTGCAATTGAGGGTGATATTTTACGGGTTGTAAGCATAGGAAATACGAGGGCGGCTCTGGTTCGCCAAGGGAAAATCATTCCGATTACGGAAGATCAGACGGTAGCACATCGTTATGTTCAGATGGGCGCAATTCCTCCAGAAGCCGAACAGACGCACCCAGAGCGAAATGTGCTTACTCAGTATATTGGCAGATTTCCACAAGACGGACCCGTTCTTCCAGAGAATAAGTTTCATGCTAAGCTCATGGATAACGATGAGATTTGTCTATATGGTACGGGAATATCACAAGCTCTTCCTCCACATATACTCAAATCCATTCTTGTTAGGCCAACGCCGCCGGAACAGAAAACTACGGACATTATTCGCACGTGCACGCAGGGAAACATTAAGGGCGGACTTACTATTGTACTTCTTAAAATTGAGTCAACACTAATATTGCCTGCAGCAGCCGCTGCATATGCAAACGCATCCAGCGCACTTTTATCTCATGCAAATCAGACGCCTCCTCTGCCTACGGCAGCGACAAAACCAGTTCCGAAGACGAAATGGCAGAAGGCAAAACCGATCGTTATCCCCATTGCAGTTTTTCTTGGGTGCATATTATTTGGTTACTTAGGGACAATGTTTGCATTCAATGCTTCACATATATTTAGTTCGAAGACGACAACCGTTCAGTCGGATGGTACTCTTCAAGATGGACTTAACATAGTTATGTATGTTAAGGAAGATTCTGTTGGACTATACTCGACTGAGTCTCTCGATACAAGCCCAACTGCCTTCCTGATGAAAGGTGATGTTGTTACGGTTGAGGAGAAGGGTGATGTATTTTGTGAGGTTACTACTACTGATGGAGTGAGTGGGTACGTTCTTACGACAATGCTATCAACAAGTGACCCGACAATTAATGATCTTGCGGAGGAAACGGGCGATCCGACGCCGATTCCAACGGAGAAGAATGATAATGATGACGATGATAGTCCCAGCACGACGAAGGAAACAACGAAGATAACCACAAAGGATACAGAGGAAGAAATTGTGACCCCGGTACCATCTGTTACTCCGGTAACGGACGCGACCCCCGTTCCGACTCTGACCCCTGTACCGACTCTGACCCCTGTGCCAACTCTGACCCCTGTACCGTCTCTGACCCCTGTGCTAACTCTGACCCCTGTGCCAACTCTGACTCCTGTGCCAACTCTGACTCCTGTGCCATAGGCGAAAACTGTATTACTAGACAATTGGTTAATAGATAGTAATAATTACTTTTGAAGCCAGGATTTATTCTTGGCTTCAATGCTATGAATCAATACTTATATTCGCAAATGCTGCTTGTTGTATTTATATAATTAATTTGTTAACAAATTTCACAAAAAAGAACATCAAATTTACGCATTCTCTTGTATATTTTCAAAATTATTTGCGGTATAATCATAACTAGTTGGTTTGGCGAATATTATCTCTTTTCGTTCCTTTCGCTTGTTTGGAGACAGGTGGAGAAGAGGTGAGGGGGCTACTATGAAGAAATGTCCAGTGTGCAACACAATCGTTGAGAATTATGTCACTTCATGTTCGACATGTCATACAAGTTTTGTTGATGAAGCTTGTGGTCACCATAACCTAGATGAGCCTGTTTCTGCAACTGAGATTACATCACTTAGGAAAGAAGTTGCTGAACTTCATGGACAAATTGCGAAAGCCAATCATACACTTGATTTGATTAATGCTGAGACTGAGAAAATTCGAACACAATCACAAGCAGAGCTAACAGCGTATATTACGGAGGCAAAGAGCGCCATTGAGACTGCCGAATTAGCGGAGAAGGCTCGTGTTCATGCGGTTGAGGAGTTAAACCGTATTTCTGCAGAATTGATGAAACGCAAGAAAGATTCGCAGGATCAATTGGACCAACTTAACATACAGCAAAATATTATTCGCGAGACGGCACAGAAGGAAACTGTTTCTCTATCTCAAGAGCTTCAGGAATTGCTTGATATGATTCACTCGGCTGAACTTGCTCGCGAAGAGATATCGAATGAAGTAATGCAACTTACTATGCAGTCAGAGACTTTATCGGAAGATGTAAACAAAGTCCTTGAACTTCGCAGAGAATACGACAAGCTTAATGCGGATCTTTCTGCTCGCGAGCGATTACTTGGATTTGCGAGAAAAGAAATCGAAGAAGAGAAAACTCGATTGCAAGCAGAAGCGAAGGATCGCGAATCGATACTTATTGAAGCAAGAAATGCAGCACAGATTGCTGTCGAACGTGTTCTTGTAATGGCTGATGAGAGATCTCAAATTCTTACCAAAGAGACACTTCGAGAATATGAAGATGTCTCTGCGAAACGAGATATTGTCAGAGAAGAACTTTCACTCGCACAGGAAGATCTTAATCATATCAATGAGATGCGTGAACTTGCGCAATCAGAATATGATCAGTTTATGAGGACAACGTATTCCGGCAGGATCTATGACTTGAAGAGAGCAAAAAACACCAATTCGGAAGGCGCATAATTATTTCATTTTATTCCTGACATAGAGACGCACGGATTTCACAATTGAATTCCGTGCGTCTTTTGAGCATATTTATGCAAGTGGCTCATTTTACGAAAAATTCTTTGTACAATTCGCGGACTGCATAATTACAGTACTCATCTCGAACCCCAAACATGACCGATATTTCGGATGCTCCTTGGTTAAGAAGCTCAAGATTTATGCCTGCCTTACTAAGTGCGCTGGCGGCACGGGCTGTAGTACCAACAGTCTTTGCCATTGCCTCGCCAACGATCATCACGATAGACAAATTGCGCTTCACCGTGATCTCGTCAACTTGCAATTCTAAATAGATCCGTTCAATGATACGACGTTCTTTCTCTGCCGTGAATTCTGATGAACGTATCACAATGGAAATCGAATCGATACCGGATGGCATATGTTCTATGGAGATTCCTTCGTCAGATATTATTTTGAGAACATTCATCGCAAAGCCAACTTCACGATTCATCAGATACTTTTTCATGTTGAGTGTACAAAATCCCTTTTCTCCTGCAATTCCGGTAATAAGTGAATCATAGTTCTGATGTTTCATAACGATTTTTGTGCCAGTTGATGTAGGATTATTCGTGTTCTTAATGTGTACAGGAATCTCTTTCTGATATACAGGATAGAGGGCTTCTTCATGTAAAACAGAAAAGCCTGCATAGGATAATTCACGCATCTCATCATAAGTAATTTCATGTACGGGAAAGGGATTCTTGATGAGCGCTGGATTAACTGCAAATACGGAATCAACATCCGTCCAATTCTCGTAAACATCGGCATGGAGAGCCGCGGCAAGGATGGAGCCAGTGATATCAGATCCTCCGCGCGAGAAGGTTACAACATCGCCTTCGGGTGAATAACCAAAAAAACCCGGGAATACACAGATACCCTCAACTTGAGAAAGGGATGATAGGTTGCGGTATGATTCAGGGAGAATGTGTGCTCGTCCGAAATCAGACGTCAATACGAGTCCGCATTCCTTGGGGTTACAATAGACCGCGGGATGATGTATCGAATTGAGGTAGGCGGCAACAAGTCTTGCGCAATTGTCTTCACCAGCCGCCTTAAGTGCATCCAAAAATTTATCCGGTGAACTTGTATCTGCTTGTGCCAAAGAAGTGAGATTGGCACGGATATCATCTATAACAGATGGAACGGAAAGCTCGGAAGCAATTTCTTCATACCTGACAAGAACAGCATTCAATTCCTTCTGCCCGGATTTGCCTGATAACTTGGCATGTGCCAGCGCAATCAAAAGGTCAGTAACCTTCGTATCGGTTTTATATCGTTTCCCTGGAGCAGATACTACGAGAACCTTGCGATTTGAATCGCTCAATAGTATTTCACAGACCTTGCGAATCTGTGTTGCGTCAGCGAGTGAAGAACCACCAAATTTTGATACTTTCATATGCAATACGGGATACCCCGACCTCCTAATATAAATATGTAGTCTTGGCGTCAATTATAATCGTATTTAGGTCTTATACACAAGGTTATTCGCACGAATTTATCATTTACAGGAAAGGAATTGATTATTTTCATTGGCACGTGGTATTCTTTGTCGTATAAATGAGAGGGAAATGGAATCATGATGAAGATGTTGTCTTATTTGAAACCCGATGCAGTATATGAAAATATGCGATCCGTGCCATTTAGCGAATTGAAAGAGAAGGGCTATCAGTATGCGTTACTTGATTTAGATAATACGCTTGCAGAAGATCATGTTACGGAGCCAACACCATATACCTTTGAAATCATCCATTCACTTCAGGAGCATGGCTTCATTTGTTGCATTGTTTCAAATGCCAAATCAACTCGTTCAGCTGACTTTGCTGCAAAAATACAAATTGAATGTCTATCCTATGCAAACAAGCCATCTCCATCTGGTATATTTAAGGCACTTACCTTGCTTGGTGCCCCCAGAAGCAAGGCGGTTTTCTTTGGAGATCAAATTCTTACGGATGTCATTGCTGCGAAAAGGGCGGGGATATATACAGTTCTTGTTGAACCTGTTACAAAGCACGAGGTTTTTTATGTGCAACTAAAGCGCCCATTCGAAAAAATCATCCGTTTCTTCATGCATTACTAATACATTTCATCATTTCCTTCTGATTTGACCGATAAGACTTGCAGATATTGCATGTGTAAAGTAAAATATGTGAGCATGAATTTTTGCGCTCGGCGAGTGATTCGGGCGAAAGTACATATCTTGAGAGGAGACTTTTATGATTAGCGCAGGTGATTTCAGAAACGGCATATCCTTTGAAATGGACGGCAACGTTTTTCAGGTGGTTGAATTTCAACACGTTAAGCCGGGGAAAGGCGCTGCATTTGTTCGCACAAAATATAAGAATGTCAAGACGGGTGCCGTTGTTGAGAGAAGCTTCAACCCAAACGAGAAATTTGAGCAAGCACAGCTTGAGAGAAATGATATGCAGTTCATCTATGCAGATGGTGATTTGTATTATTTCATGGATCAATCTACATATGAACAGCGCCCAATCGCGGCGGCCGATATTGGTGATAGTATTAAATTTCTAAAAGAAGAGATGATTTGCAAGGTTCTTTCATTCCAAAACCGTATATTCGGTGTGGAGCTTCCGATTATTGTTGAACTTGAGATAACGGAATGCGAACCCGGTGTCAGAGGGGATACGACGAATAATGCCACGAAGATTGCCGTTCTTGAGACTGGTGCAACGGTGAAAGTCCCTTTGTTTGTTAACCAAAACGAGATTGTACGCGTAGACACGCGTACAGGAGAATATATTGAACGTGCATAATTCTTCTTCGTGTTGATATATAGACTATCTGCGTATTTTTTTGTGACTATATGTTAACTCTGTTAGGTGAAAGGATGCGCTTGTTGTATGGCAGACTTGATTAACTCTTCAGAATCCATTAAGGGTGAGAGATCCATGTCACAGGGCTTTGTAGCACAATATGCTGCTGAAGCCGCCCTGCAGATACAAGGCGTCATGAAATTATTACCGTCTGTCGGTGTTGCACTGAAGGAGACGGTTGGTGTCGTTCATGAAGGCAAGGGAGTACGAGTCGTTTTCCATGAGAATGATGACGGGTTCGTCTCTATTACAGTCTATCCTGTCATATATTATGGTATGATTATCCCAGAGGTCGCTTGGTCGATTCAAGAACGAGTCAAGGCAGATGTTGAACGGTTCACGGGTCTCGTTGTCGAATCCGTTGATGTTCACGTATGTGGTATTGTATCTAGGGAGGAAGTTGCTACATGAATCAGGTAATTCGAGGCTTTATTGTTGTGTATTCATTTTTGCTCGCAGTAATCTCGGTTATTTTTCTGTATTCACTTATTGATGATACTGTATTTGGAACCCTGTTTACATTGCTTTCAAAAACAGCAACGGATCCTGTGTATAAATGGGTGTATTTTGCTGTTCTTCTCTGTGTCCTGTTATCGGCAATTTGGTCGGTCTCTTTTGTGATTATGACTGGCCGACTGAGTAAAACGAGAATCAGGCAGTCAGAAATCGGTTCGGTGGATATCGGGGTGGATGCTATTGAGAGCATTGCACTTAATTCTGCAAAGAGCGCTCAGGTTGGGATTAAGTCGGCTAAGGCATTTGTTTCATCTGCGAAAGACGATTCAATCAAAGTATATCTTTCCGCTGTACTGTATTCGAATGTCGAAATTCCCGCAATGATGGCAAAAGTTCAAGACAGAATTAAAAAAGACATTGAGCGCTATACGGGTATTTCCGTTGAATCTGTTTCCATCAAAGTCAGCCGAGTTGAGCCAATTGTTGCTAAGGTTGAAAGATAATCGATATGAAATTATTGATCTCGAAGTTTTTGGATATGCTGAAGGATAAAAATGCCGGATTTATTGGTGGTTCGGTTGGTTTTGTGTTGGCATTACTTTTGGTGCTTTTCGGCTTCGTACGCACGTTATTTATTATATTAGTTACTCTTTTTGGTTATATTATCGGAATTCGCCTTTTCTCTGATAAAGAGAAGCTTAAGAATTTCCTTGATAAGCTGATTCCGCCTGGGAGGTTTAGATGAGCAGAAGAGATGCTAGAGAATCCGCATTTAGATTGTTATATCAGATGGAAATACGCAAATCCGATCCGACGTCACAGAGAGATGTATTTTTGGAGCAATATCCTCTTGATGAAGAAGATGTTCCATACTTTGACGCAATTGTATCTGGGGTTGCGACAAGAAGCGAAGAGCTTGATAATTCATTTTCATCGCTGCTGAAGGGCTGGAAAATTGATCGGCTTCCCAAAGTTGATTTAATTATTCTTAGAATCTCAGTATATGAGATCCAATTCCGACCGGATGTTCCGGTTAGTGTTTCGATAAGCGAAGCAGTCATTTTGACTAAGAAATATAGTTCGGAAGAATCAAAAGCATATATTAACGCAGTTCTTGGACGGATAGAATCTGGAGAAAAGGATGAATGATGTCTTTTCCGTAAGTGACCTGAACAGATATGTTGGCGAGAAGCTTGCAGCTGACCCCCTATTGTCAGCTGTTCGTGTCTCAGGAGAAATAAGTGGTCTGAAGTTGTATCCTTCAGGTCATTTCTATTTCACGCTTAAGGATCAGGATTCTCAAGTTAGCTGTGTTGCCTTTCGCAAAAACGCGCAGTGTTTCCCCTTTCTTCCCGAAAATGGTATATCAGTAATTATCACGGCTCGCGCCTCTCTTTATGATCGAGACGGACGTTTTCAACTCATTGTATATCAGCTTGAAAAAGAGGGAATCGGAGATATTCATGCAGATTTTGAACGGCTGAAGCGCAGGCTTGCCTCTGAAGGTATATTTGATGCCGATCACAAGAAAATGATTCCACTTCTTCCGCAAAGAATTGGCGTTGTGACTTCACCAAAGGGCGCAGTTATCTCAGACATTATTCGTGTTTTATCTAGGAGATTTCCCAATTTTAACCTGCTGATATACCCGGCTAGCGTTCAGGGTCTGTCAGCGGCTGCTGAGATAAGAAACGGAATCGCATGGTTTTGCGAGAAGAAGAATGTTGATGTAATAATTATTGCTCGCGGTGGCGGGTCTGCTGAGGATTTGTGGTGCTTTAATGACGAGACTCTCGCTCGTACGATTTACCATGCAGATATTCCTGTAATTTCTGCTGTTGGACATGAGACGGATTACACGATCTGTGATTTTGCTAGTGATCTTCGTGCCCCGACGCCATCTTCTGCTGCTGAGCTAGTCATGCCGATCAAAATGCAGTGTGTTGATCATATCCTTTCTTCTCGCAAGCAGCTTTCTCGTTCCTTACTTCATTTTGTTACCCGAAAGAAAAATTCTCTGCTCTCATTATCCTCATCTCGTGCGTTTTTACATCCGCGGTTACGAGTTGAGTCAGAATGGCAACGATTAGATCGTCTCTCAATACGTATAAATGATTCGATGACCCATAAACTTTCTTGGCAAAGAAATTATGTTTCTCTTTTTGCCGGTCGACTGGATGCACTAAGTCCGCTTAAGGTTTTAACGCGTGGCTATGCCATTGCCACTGACCAAAACACAGGAGAACCGATTACTACGGTTAATAATATATATGCTAACCAGAAAATCACGTTAAGACTTCATGATGGCGAGGTCTTTTGCCGTGCAATGAGTCAATCTGAGGAGGGGACAAATAATGGAAATGAATCCTATTGAAAAGATAACTTATGAAGACGCAATGAAGGAATTAGAAGGTATAGTGAATCGTCTTGATGCAGGTGACGGAACCCTTGAAGAATCAATTATTCTATTTCAAAGAGGGATAGAGCTTACCAAATTGTGCAGTGACAAGCTAGAAGAAATCGAGATGAAGATACGTATCATCACCGAAAAAGGTGAGGAGCCCTTTGTAGCAGAAGGATGAACCGTCGATTGGAGAATTTATGTTTACTGAAGAATCTATGTCAGACGCATTATCTTGTTACCGGATATCTGTTGAAAAAAGTCTGCCTGCTATTTTCGAGAAAGATTTTGTCGATTTTGATCTGACAATGCAAGCGGCTACATATAGCTTGCTTGCAGGTGGCAAGAGAATTCGTCCCGTCTTGATGCTAAGCATATCTGATCTTCTTGGTGGATCGCAGGAACGCGTCATGCCATATGCCTGTGCGATTGAGATGATTCATACGTATTCGCTCATCCATGATGATTTGCCTTGTATGGATAATGATGATACGCGAAGAGGTAATCCAACCTGCCACAAGAAATTTACAGAGCCGATCGCACTTCTCGCAGGCGACCTTCTGCTTAATCGTGCCTATGAAGTCCTTTTTTCGACATGCATTGACTCAGATGCATCTTCCGTTAAAGCCGCATTGTATCTTGCAAGTATGGCAGGCGGAAATGGAATGATTGGCGGACAGACAAAAGACATTTTGTCACAAGGCAGAGAAATTACGCAAGAAGAACTGTATATTCTGCATCAGAAGAAGACTGGTTGCCTACTAAAAGCTGCCATTGTCGTCCCCGCATTTTTGTTTTGTAAAGAAAACACAGAAGTCATCATTTCTTTGCTGGAAAAATTTGCTGATGAAGTGGGTATTTCGTTTCAAATTAAGGATGATATACTTGATGTTGTGTCATCAAAAGAGGTGCTGGGAAAATCAGTAGGAAAAGATCGTGATGAGAATAAGTCAACATATGTGACGTGCTATGGGCTAGATCAAGCACGAAGAATGTTGAAGGATCATTATGGTCGTGCCAATTCTTCGCTCCATGAACTTCAGGAGAAAGGTTATAACATATCTTTTCTTCTGTGGCTGAATCAGTATTTATTTGAAAGAGAAAGCTAAAGGATACAAGTCATGAGTAGTGTGCTAGATAAAATAAACGATCCTAATGATATACATAATTTATCTGCTGATGAACGTAGCCACCTTGCCGATGAGCTGCGAAGCGAGATAATTTTGCGCGTCTCACAAAACGGGGGACATCTGTCTTCCAATTTGGGTGTCGTTGAATTGACGATCGCGCTCATGTCTAAATTTGATTTTCATGAGGATCAAATTGTCTGGGACGTTGGACATCAAAGTTATTCATATAAACTGTTAACGGGCCGAAAAGACATTTTTTCTACACTTCGAATGTATAATGGCATGTCAGGATTTCCCAGAAGATCGGAAAGCCCGTATGACTTTTTTGATACTGGACATAGCAGCACTTCTATTTCAGGAGCACTAGGTCTTTTGCGCGCCAAAAAAATATCTGGTGAAAAGGGTCGCGTGATAGCAGTTATTGGAGACGGAGCGCTTACAGGCGGTATGGCGTATGAGGCGCTGAATGATGCAGGTCAGTATGACGAGAATCTGATCATAATTTTGAACGATAATCAGATGTCAATTGACAAGAATGTGGGTGCTCTTTCCAGACATCTTGCGAATCTTCGATCTTCCATAAAATATATCAAAATCAAGAGCAAGGCAAAACAGGTCATACGCCGGATTCCTTTGATTGGTCGACCTCTTTTTCGTATGCTCTCTGTGATTAAAGCCTCTATTCGCCAAGTCATTCGAAGAAACCATCCCGTTATATTTGAAGATTTGGGCTTCCACTACTATGGACCCGTAGATGGGCATAATATTTCTGCACTTATGAATTATCTGGATATGATCAAGCGGATAAAAGGTCCTGTTCTGCTTCATGTGTGTACGCAGAAAGGCAAAGGATATGAGTATGCAGAAGCCAAACCATCTAAGTATCATGGCGTTGCGCCCTTTGATATAGAAGAAGGCTGCGCCGATTGCCAAATTCATTCGTTCACGACTACCTTTGGAAGTGCTCTCCAAGATATCGGCAGGAGAAACGAAAGGGTTGTCTCCGTTTGCGCCGCGATGCGTTCAAGTTCTGGACTAGATGGTTTTGCAAGTGAATTCATGAACCGCTTCTTTGATGTTGGAATTGCGGAAGAGCATGCCCTTACGATGTCTGCAGGACTTGCTGCAAATGAGATCATTCCTGTTGTGTCATTATATTCAACATTCATTCAGCGCGGATACGACCAAATTCTTCATGACATTTGTCTGCAAAACTTGCATGTTGTCTTAGCGATCGATCGCGCCGGCATTGTCGGCGCCGATGGGGAGACACATCAGGGGCTATATGATATGGCCATGTTGATTCCCATGCCAAATATCTGTATCATGGCGCCTCGAGATTACAAAGAAATGGTAAAGATGCTTGAATATGCTGTATTTGAGGCGAAGGGACCTATCGCAATAAGATATCCTCGGGCGGCAGAAAGGCATATTGATGTAGATCAAGAGGTGTCTGACATTACATTACCCCAAGAATTACGCTGCGGTGAGGATGTCGTAATTTTCTCAGTTGGTTATATGGCGGCTGAGACATGTTTGGCATCAGATAAATTGCGAAACCTTGGTATTACATGCAAGGTAATTGATCTTCGTCAAGTTAAGCCGCTTCGTGCTGGCTATATTTTGGATGAAGCATCGCATGCAAAAATGTCAATTTGCTGTGAAGATGGTGTCGTGATGGGTGGTGTTGGAACACAAATTGCCCGCATCCTTCAAGAGAATCAATGCAATACTCCGTTTGTGTGTGTGGGTATATCGGATAATCCTGTACCTGCCGGAACAAGAGCTGACCTCTGGAAGAGAGAGAAGATGGATTCAGATTCTATTGTATCTCTTTGCAACAAGGTGATTGGTAATCATATATGACATTATTCAAAAATTCGCATATAAATGGATGCATTTTTATTTTGTTCCATGTATACTGTAAAATATAAATATGCAATTCTTTGCATATATTCAATATTTGGGAGCGTATCGTCATGAAGCTTGGTATCATTTCCAATATCGACAAGGATCACGAATATGCCTTTGCCCGTACAGCTGCTGGAATGATTCAAGCACGAGGCGCAAGCGCGATTGTGGATCAGACATATGCGAATTCTGTTTTAGGGAAAGACCCAAATGTATCTATTTCTGGATATGAGGCATGTGATCTGATTTTTTGCATCGGAGGAGACGGGACTTTTCTTTCTGCCGTTCATGATCATTATTTAAAGAATGTTCCAATTATTGGCGTTAATCTTGGCAGTATTGGTTTCCTGACCGAAATATCTCCCGATCAGTTTGAGGATGCTCTTGATAAGGTGCTCAGCGGAAAGTATTTGATTGAAGATCGGATTCAACTTGAAGTGATTGTTCTAGACCAGTATGAAGTCCAGAAGGGTCGTGGCATCTGTTTAAATGATGCTGTTGTTGCAAGGGGATACCTTCTGCATGTCCTGACCCTTGACCTCTTCATAGATGACGATTATGTAGAAAGACTCTCTGGAGACGGTGTAATCTTGTCTACTCCTACAGGATCAACGGCTTATTCCCTTGCTGCCGGCGGACCGATTGTCAAGCCGGAACTGGATGTCTTTCTTGTTACACCGATTTGTCCACATACTCTCCATAATCGCAGCTATGTAGTAAAAGAAGACAGTGTTGTTGAGCTTCGGCTTAAGAATTTTGCCGAGCAGCCGATCTTGTCACTTGACGGTAGAAATGACATTTCATTAAGTCCGTTAGATCGGATTATTATTCGCAAAGCAGATACACCGATGAAGATTGCGAAATTAGAATATGCGAATTTTTATCAGACGATTCGTCAGAAAATCAGAGCACGGGGGAGTTTTTATGAAGATGGCCAAAAATGACCGTCAGGAAAGCATTTTGCGATTGATCCGTTCGAAGGAAATCAGTACGCAAGAAGAATTAGTCAGCGAGCTAATTGGTGCGGGACTTACGATTACACAGGCAACCGTATCAAGAGATATCAAGGATCTTGGAATCATAAAGATTACGGCACCATCGGGCTTAGCAAAGTATACCGTATTAGACCGAACGGGGGATGTAGCACCTGGCAGACTTCTGAATGTGTTTTCTCAGTCGGTAATCAGTTGCGAAAGTGCGCAAAATCTAGTTATTATCCGTACGCTACCTGGCATGGCGCAAGCGGCTGCATCAGCACTGGATTCGATTCATCTTCCAGGCGTTATCGGTACAATCGCAGGTGATGACACGGTTTTTGTGGCAAGCCCGGGAAATCAGGATGCACTCGCACTAGTAAATACGATCAGAGATATGAATTCACGGCTTAATAGCGAAATATAAGGAAGTATCCAATGCTGATTAGAATGGACATCATCAATTTTGCATTAATAGACTATGCGATATTTGAACCGCAATCAGGTTTTACCGTGATTACCGGGGAAACAGGTGCTGGCAAATCCTTACTGATTGATGCAATTTCAGCTCTGCGAGGAGAACGCATGGGTAAGGACGCTGTTCGCACAGGTTGTAAAAAAGCTTGCGTAGAAGCAATCTTTGATCGCGTATCACATGTATGCGGGACAGAGGAGCTTGAGAATGCAGGAATTTCTGCTGAGCTTGATGATACAATCGTTATCTCTCGAGAAATCACCTCAGATGGCAAATCGATCTGTCGTATAAATAGTAAAATTGTGCCCATATCACTTCTTAAGGATATTGGGTCAAGGTTTGTTGATATTCATGGGCAAAACGATCAGCAGGCGATATTTCGTCCATCGATGCATTTGCTCATGCTGGATCGTTTTGGTGGTGTGAAGATTCAGGAAGCTGTACAATCCTATGCTTTGACTTTGGCATTGTATCGCGATTGCATCGAACGGATACGTTTACTTGGTTCTGATCCTGTCAAACAAAAGCAAAGATCGGAATTGCTTCTGTTTCAAATAGGTGAGATTGAAAGCGCCAATTTTTCCACAGGCGAAGAGGAAGCACTTCTCGAACAAAAGAGAGTTCTTTCTAATTATGACAAGATTCGTCTTGGAATCTATGGTGTTCTTGCGCAGATTAACCGCGATGATGACGCGGCACCTATTTCATTGCTATATGGAAGTTCGTCATCATTTGATTCACTCTTGCGATATGACTTGTCTTTGCGACCGATATATGATCAATATATCTCCGCTTTGGCTGTTCTTGATGGTGTAAAAGAAGATCTTGACACCTATCTTGATCATTTGGCATTACCAAGCATTTCGCTTGCCGATGTTGAGAATCGTTTGGATTTGCTTTTTCGACTAAAAATCAAGTATGGCGCAACAATCCCTTTGATTCTATCATATAAATGTGAAGCAGAAAAAGAACTGCAGATGATCAAAGACAATGAAGCCATTTTGCTTGACTCACATAAAAACCGTTTGCTTCTGGAGAAGGAGCTAATAGACAAAGCAGATACAATTCATAATGAGCGTGTTTCATTTGCTCATTTGCTCTGCGAATCCATTAAGCGTGAACTTGCCGATCTGGGGATGCCAGGCGCAACATTTTCTGTCATGTTTTCCCAACGCCCGAGAGATCGTTTCTTCTCGAAAAATGGATATGATGAAGTATCGTTTATGATGTCGGCAAATCGGGGAGAAGAAGAGAAGCCTTTGGCCAAAATTGCATCAGGTGGCGAAGCGTCTCGCATTATGCTTGCGATAAAGACAATCTTGGCTAGTGCCGATGACACGGATACGCTCATTTTCGATGAAATTGATACAGGAATATCTGGACATACAGCGACAGTCGTTGCGCAAAAAATTCAATTGCTATCCCGATCCCATCAGGTCTTATGTGTAACACATATGGCACAAATTGCCGCTGCTGCAGATCGACATTTTGTTATTAGCAAAAACACAGTAGAGGATAGAACGCAAACAAGCATTGCGGAATTGTCGGATACTGAGCGCGCGCCCGAAGTTGCCCGCTTATTGTCCGGTGAGAGGATGGATCAGAAATCACTTGATCTGGCAAGGCAACTCCTCATGCGCAAGGGTACTTCGGAATAATTACCTGCTCATCGCATAAGCTTTTGCATGTCCTCTGGAATTTCACATTCGAATTTTAATTCTTCATGCGTAATTGGATGGAAGAAGGACAGTTTATGGGCGTGTAGCGCTTGCCGGTCAATCATGGCGTCAGATGCAAGACTGTGAAGGTCGTTGTTTGGGTAATCATTTGAGGACGGTCCATACAGACCATCGCCGACAATTGGGTGACCGTAGTATTGGCAATGCACACGTATCTGATGACAGCGCCCCGTCTCTAAAGTGAATGAGACAAGGGAAATGCCCTTCTCATTTTGATACGATAGAGTCTGATAATGGGTAACGGATGCCTGTCCATCAATACTAACAACACGAATCATGATTGAATCAGTGGATCTTGCTATCGGTAAATCGATTTTTCCAGATTGTGGTATAAACTGGCCGTGAACGATTCCTATATATTCTTTATTCATTTTCTGACTGGATACGACATGATGAGCAAATCCGTTTTTTGCTATGACAATGAGGCCACTCGTTTCGCGGTCAAGACGCATAATGGGATGTAATCGCCCGGTCGATAGTCTTTGAATCAATGAATCATCCATATGCTGCCAAGATGGGTGCGTCACGATACCCGCCGGCTTATTGCAGACGATAATCCAATCATCTTCATAGAAAATGGGAATACTACAATCATTTCGTACATTTGCTTGCTCAAGATCATCTTCAAAGGTAGCTTCGATGACATCTCCAGAATGAACAAGATCGATCATACGCGCAGGAGTTCCATTTACATGAAGCGACCCATAGAGACGTATTTTCTTGATCATCAGGCGAGACATCCGCATACGACCTGATAAAATATCAGTAACATTATGCTGATCTTCAAACGGATCAACAGAAAAAGATAATTTCATTTTCACCTCTGTACAGCATGATTTATGGACACAGTATACACAACACGTATTGAATTGTGTATACAATGAATGATCTTTTATTACGCCTTGTCTAGCTCGGACAGGATGAAAATCAGATGCTAAACATATGGCTTTCATCTGTATCACTTTTACGGCAAAATGATTTTCATATTTAGGGTAGCTTGACTTTTCACAAAAATATATTATGGAAATTCGTAAATCACAGCATAATTTAATTGAGCCAAAGAATTATTCATGATATTCTAATTTCTGGGAGGTGAGTCAATCGTGGGAAAAACAAAACGCAGCCTAGATGAAATGAACAATATGCTTGATTCTGTTCTTGAAAAACATAAGGGTCAGGGACAAAAAGCACTGATGTCTACACTTCAGGAAGCACAGGAAATTTTTGGCTATTTGCCATTGCCCGTTCAGAAAAAGGTCGCTGTGGCATTAGATGTCTCTGTTGCTGAGGTCTACGGAGTTATTTCATTTTATTCCTTTTTCTCGTTAAAGCCGAAAGGTGATGTCGTTTTCAATGTATGTCTTGGTACGGCATGCTACGTGAAGGGCTCTCAAAAACTACTTGAAGAAATAGAGAAATCCATTGGTATTTCTTCTGGTGAAGTTACGAAGGATGGCAAATATTCAATTTCAGCTTGCCGCTGTGTAGGCGCTTGTGGATTGGCTCCTGTTATCTTAGTAAATGACGATGTTTATGGCAGACTGACACCGGAAGAGATTCCCGGTATCATCGCGAAATATAAGGAGGCATAAGAACATGGCTTTATATCGTGCTCATGTCCTTGTTTGCTGCGGAACTGGGTGTACATCATCTAGTTCTCCGAAGATAATGAAACAGTTTGAAGATCTACTTCCAGAATATGGATTAGAGCAAGAAATCCAAATCGTTAAGACGGGTTGTTTTGGGCTTTGTGCCGAGGGTCCTGTTGTTGTCGTATATCCTGAAGGAATCATGTATTATCGGGTTTCGCCGGAAGATGTGCAGGAAATAATCAGCGAACATCTTTTGAAAGGCCGTTTTGTCCATAGACTGATGTCACTTACATCGGCTGATCTTCAGGATAATGCAGAAGCGGACAATTCGTTTTTTGCCAAGCAAATGCGTGTTGCATTGCGTAACTGTGGGTTTATCAATCCTGAGAAAATTGAAGAGTATATTGCGCATGATGGGTATCTTGCTCTCGGCACGATACTTACGACGAAAAGAGACCCTAATGACATCATTCAAGAAATCAAGAAGTCCGGTCTTCGTGGTCGTGGCGGCGGTGGTTTTCCTACGGGTATGAAGTGGGAATTCGCGGCAAAGGTCCCAAATGATACAAAATACGTATGTTGCAACGCAGATGAGGGTGATCCTGGCGCGTTCATGGATCGTTCCATTCTTGAAGGAGATCCCCATAGCGTTATTGAGGCAATGGTGATTGCTGGCTACTGTATCGGTGCGCATCAAGGGTATGTCTATGTTCGTGCAGAATATCCGATCGCTGTTGAACGTCTCTCCATTGCAATTAGGCAAGCAAGGAAATTAGGCATGCTCGGAAACAACATTTTTGATTCCGGTTTTGATTTTGATCTTGACATACGTCTTGGAGCTGGCGCTTTTGTGTGCGGTGAAGAGACGGCGCTCATGCGTTCAATAGAAGGTAAACGAGGCAATCCGACTCCAAGGCCGCCATTTCCTGCCGTTAAGGGCCTTTTTGGAAAACCAACCATTCTTAACAACGTTGAGACATATGCGAACATTCCTGTCATTTTGAATAAAGGCGGTAGCTGGTTCGCAGGTATTGGAACTGAACGATCAAAGGGGACAAAGGTATTTGCGCTCGGCGGTAAAGTTAAGAATGTTGGTCTTGTTGAAATCCCTATGGGAACAACAGTACGTGAGATTGTATTTGACATTGGTGGCGGTATTCCGAATGGGAAAGCCTTCAAGGCCGTGCAAACCGGTGGACCTTCCGGCGGATGCCTTCCAACTTCGCTTCTTGATACTCCCATAGATTATGACAACCTTGTCGCTGTTGGCTCAATGATGGGTTCAGGCGGAATGATTGTTATGGACGAAGATACTTGCATGGTTGACATTGCAAAGTTCTTTCTTGAATTTACTGTTGATGAATCCTGTGGTAAGTGTGCTCCGTGTCGGATTGGAACAAAACGCATGTTTGAATTGCTGACAAAGATTACGGATGGAACAGGGACGATGGAGGATATTGCATCTCTTGAAGATTTGGCGATTGCCCTTAAGAACGGTTCTCTTTGTGCCTTAGGACAAACTGCTGCCAATCCGATTCTGTCCACATTACATCATTTTAGAGAAGAGTATGTCGAACATGTTATTGATAAGAAGTGCCGCTGTCATGTGTGCAAAGGACTAACGCAGTATTATATTGAACCTGATCTTTGTAAGAAGTGTAGCCTATGTGCCAAAAAATGCCCTGCATCCTGTATCACAGGTGTTGTCGGAAAAGAAACATATGTGATTGATGCAGCAAAATGCATTAAGTGCGGTGCGTGTATGGATGCGTGCAAATTCAAGGCCGTTGTCAAAAAATAATGATTATAAGAGTCGTTATTTCGAAAAGGAGCGTGAGAAACAGTGAATAAAGTAAATCTGACCATAGATGGCATATCGGTAGCTGTTCCATCCACTTATACCGTTCTTGAAGCAGCAAGAAGTGCGGATATAAGAATACCAACGCTATGCTATCTTAAGGGCGTTAATGAAGTTGGTGCATGCCGCGTTTGTCTCGTTGAAATTGAAAAAGCACGTGCTCTTGCGGCTGCTTGTGTTATGCCAGTAAGCGAAGGTATGGTTGTTCATACTAATTCTGCCAAGGTACGCGCAACAAGGAAATCTACACTTGAAATGATTATGTCTGATCACAATCGGGATTGTCTTGCCTGTATTCGCAACCGCAACTGCGAACTTCAGACGTTGGCTGACGAATATTCCATTCGGTCCATAACATACGAGGGAGAGAAGAGTCCGTCAAAATATGATGACAAATCTTTCTCGATTATTCGAGATGGAAGTAAATGCATTAAGTGCGGTCGGTGCGTATCGGCTTGCGCAAAGCAAGAGATCAACGTGCTCTCCTTTCTGAACAGAGGTTTTTCGACAAGTGTGGGGCCTGCATATGATCTATCTATGGCTGATGCTCCTTGCATCTACTGCGGTCAGTGCATTATTGCTTGTCCTGTCGGCGCTCTTCATGAGAAGGAAGAGACCGAAAAGGTATGGGATGCAATTTTGGATCCAACGAAACATGTTGTCATGCAGGTCGCTCCAGCAGTGCGTGCAGCAATAGGCGAAGAATTCGGATATCCTATCGGTACGCGGACGACGGGTAAAATGTTTGCCGCGATGAGAAAATTAGGCGCGGATAAGATATATGATACGAATTTTGGTGCTGACCTTACGATAATGGAAGAGGGCAATGAGCTCCTGTCACGCATCAAAAATGGCGGGGTTCTTCCAATGATCACATCTTGCTCACCTGGTTGGATTCGTTTTTGCGAATTCTATTATCCTGACTTCATTCCCAATCTTTCCACTTGCAAGTCACCTCACCAGATGGAAGGAGCAATCATTAAATCCTATTATGCAGAAAAAATGGGTATTGATCCTTCATCCATTTTTACGGTATCCATTATGCCATGTACGTCAAAAAAGACGGAAGCTGCTCGTGAACAAATGATTAGCGAGAAAGGCCTGAGAGATGTAGATGTAGTATTAACAACTCGAGAGCTTGCTAGGATGATCCGCCAGGCTGGCATTGACTATTCTCGTCTGCCTGATGAAGGACCCGATGAAGATTTACTTGGCGAATACTCAGGTGCCGCCGTGATCTTTGGCGCAACTGGAGGTGTAATGGAGGCAGCTCTTCGGACGGTAGCGGACATTTTGGAAGAAGATGATCTGCAAGCTTTTGAGTATACTGCTGTTCGAGGTGTGGCCGAAGATGTTAAGGAGGCTACGCTAACACTAGTTGGCAAAGAAATCAGAGTAGCCATTGCACACAGCACAGCCGGCGCGAAGAAATTACTCGACGCAATATCGTCTGGGCAAGCACCGGAATATACTTTCATTGAGATTATGGGTTGTTCTGGTGGCTGCGTCTGTGGCGGCGGACAGCCACAGCAATCGGCTCAAAAGCTTATGGATATTGATATTCGTTCTGAAAGGGCGAAAGCGCTTTATGAGGAAGATGTCATCATGAACATACGAAAGAGCCATAAGAACACTGACGTCAGCAAACTCTATCATGATTACCTCGGCGAGCCCAACGGACATCTTGCTCATCTCCTATTACATACTAAGTATTGTAGACGAGAGATATATCCAGATTCACTCGTTGAAGAATAAAGTATAATTTATATGGAAAACAAAAATACTGATGGCAGACACGATTTTCCATCGGTATTTTTGTATTATTTGATGAAAATGTTTGAATTGCAAAATACTTTGACTAAATCGAACAAAAGAGTTGACATAGTGAATGAACAATCATTAAAATAGATTATGTGCTTATTCATAATTTGTACAGACATATTGCAACTTGAAAATATAATAATTTGGAGGTGAGTACCATAGAAAAGTGGTTCGTAGGAATTGCTGCTCTCATTGTAGGTTTGCTCATCGGTGTAATTATTGCAGTTTTTTATTATCGTAAGGGTTTCTCTGTGCGTCAGAAGAAATTGCAAGAAGACATCGTAAAAGCCGATTCAGAAGCTGAAAAGCTTGTCGGTGAAGCACAAAAGACAGCCGAGGGCAGAAAAAGAGAACTTCTTTTGCAAGCTAAGGAAGAAATTACCAAGGCGAAAGTTGAACTTGAACGCGATTTGCGCGAGAGAAAAGCCGAAATTGCAAAGGAACGACATAGACTTGACCAAAAAGAAGAGACACTTGAAAAGAAAATTGAAAATCTTGAGCTTAAAGAAGACGCACTTGACCTGCGAGTGAGTGATGTTCTTGCAATGGAAGAGAATGCTCGGGATCTTGAAAAGCAGAAAGTACTTGAGCTCGAACGAATATCCGGATTGACTGTCGAAGATGCCAGAAATCTGGTTCTTGCTCAGGCTCGTATGGAGTACAGCCATGATATGGCTACGCTTCTAAAGCAGATGGAAGATCAGACGAAAGAAGAAGCCGATCGCAAGGCTAAAGACATAATTGTAAATTCAATTCAGCGATATGCATCTGATTATGTATCCGAAGTTACTGTATCTGTCGTCTCATTGCCTAACGATGAGATGAAGGGCCGTATCATTGGAAGAGAAGGAAGAAACATTCGCGCAATTGAGACAATAACAGGCGTCGACCTAATCATCGATGACACACCAGAAGCCGTAATTCTTTCAAGCTTTGACCCAGTTAGAAGAGAAATTGCTCGCCTCACCATTGAGAAGCTGATTGTTGATGGCCGTATTCATCCAGCAAGGATTGAAGAAATGGCACAGAAGGCAAAGAAAGAAGTAGCCGCAACAATCAAACAAGAAGGTGAGCGTGCTGCCTTTGATACGGGGATTATCGGACTACATCCTGAGATCATTAAGTATCTCGGTAAGCTCCGTTACCGTACAAGTTACGGGCAAAATGTTCTTCAGCACTCCATTGAGGTGTGTTGGATTACAGGTATGATGGCGTCTGAACTTGGTTTGGATGTTACTATGGCAAAGAGAGCTGGACTCCTTCACGATATTGGCAAAGCTGCTGATTTCGAGATGGAAGGCTCGCACATTGAGCTTGGTGCAGACATAGCAAGAAGGTACAAAGAATCTGATGATATTATTAATGCCATTATGGCTCATCATGGTGATGTTGAACCTGAAACGCTGATTGCCGTTCTTGTAGCTGCTGCCGATGCGATATCGGCAGCAAGGCCTGGAGCTAGACGCGAAAATCTTGAGACCTATATCAAACGGATTCAAAAGCTTGAAGAGATTGCCACTAGTTTCGAAGGTGTTGAGAAATCCTATGCTATTCAAGCTGGTCGCGAGATCCGAGTCATGGTTAAGCCCGAGATTGTATCTGATCCCGACATGATTCTTAAAGCAAGAGATATTTGCAAACGAATCGAAGAGGAATTGGACTATCCAGGACAGATTAAGGTTAATATCATTCGCGAGACAAGAGCAACCGATTTTGCAAAATAGTATTCTACGTCCGCAACCATTCATTACAAATAGCGCCCTATCTTCGAGAAATCGAAGGCAGGGCGTTTTTTTGTGGTAAAATGTAGTTAATTATGGAAATTATTTGGAGGTCACTTGAACGTATTATTTATTGGCGATATTGTTGGCGTACCTGGCAGGAAAATTTTGAAAGAGAAACTGTCCGCCATGAAGGCAGAATATGATATTGATGTATGTATTGCTAATGCGGAGAATGCGGCGGCTGGCTATGGTTTGACGCAGATCATTGCAAATGACATCTTTTCAGCAGGCGTTGATATTATTACAATGGGGAATCATACCTTCTCGAGGTCGGATATTTTTCGTTTTCTAGAAAGCGAGAAGAGGCTGGTTATTCCTGCAAATGTATCTGACGAGTGGCCAGGATTTGATCACGCAATTTATGATGGCAAGGATAAGGGCAAGTTACTTGTAATCAATCTTTTGGGCCGAATTGGGATGGACCCTTGTGATAATCCATACAGAGCCGCGGATAGGCTTCTGGATAAGTATAAGAAAGATACGGATATACACATGGTCCTCCTAGATTTTCACGCGGAAGCAACATCAGAAAAGCAAGCGATGGGGTATTATCTGGATGGACGTGTTTCGGTAGTCGTTGGGACTCACACGCATGTTCAGACTGCGGATGACGCTATTCTTGAAAGAGGAACTGGTCGTATATCAGATGTAGGTATGACGGGTCCCGTTACGGGCATTCTCGGTATGTGTGTTAAGGTGTCTCTGAGAAGATTGGTTGATCAATTGCCGTCAGTATATGAAGTCGCATCTGGCAAAGCCATGATCAATGCAGTTGTTGCATCCCTCGATCCAGTAACAGGTAAGTGCTTATCCTTACAACGCTTACAGTATTTTGAGTAACCTGAAAGGAATGAATAACCATGGTGTATATTTTAATCGTCTTACTTGTCATTATGGACCAAATCTTGAAATACATTGTTACCAAAAACGTTGATGTATATGAGGCGAAGTCGCTAATTGATCATTTTTTCTCAATCACTCATGTGAAGAATGAAGGAGGGGCATGGAGTCTGTTTGCCGATCAGGCTTGGGGAATCATTCTGCTCACGATTATTTCTGCGATTGCGTCGGTTGCTATGCTTATCATATTATTTTATCTTCGGAACAAGCATGTACCGATGATCCGACTTTCCGTAGCGATTCTTGTATCGGGTACGATTGGCAATATGATTGACCGGATTCGTTTTGGCTCTGTCATCGATTATATTCAATTCCAATTCGGCACGTACACTTTCCCTATATTCAATTTTGCAGATATGTGTATTGTTTCCGGTTCAATTCTTCTTGCTATCATGCTTTTGCTAGATAAACAATTATTTATATCTCATGACAAAGGAACGACTCTATCACAAAAGACGATGGAGCTTGAAGACAGAGAGGACTCTACAAATGCTACATGAATTACCAGTAGACAAAAACTGTGCAGGTATGAGGCTTGACGCATTTGTTGCACATTCACTTTCCGACATTTCCCGATCCTATGCGCTTACGCTTATTTCAATGGGAAATGTTCTTGTTAACAACAAGATCGCTAAGCCATCATACAAAGTATGCGATAATGCAGTTGTATCTGTTATCATACCTGACCCTGAAATGACGGATATGAAACCCGAAAACATACCGCTCGACATTGTCTATGAGGACAAAGATCTCCTTGTCATTAATAAGCCACAAGGTATGGTTGTTCATCCGGCTCCGGGACATTATTCCGGGACACTCGTTAATGCATTACTTTATTATTGTAAGGGAGAATTATCTGATATTAACGGGATTATTAGACCCGGGATTATTCATCGAATTGATAAAGATACTTCAGGTCTGTTAATTGCGGTTAAGAACAACAATATTCACGAAAAAATGGCGCGGATGATTGCAGCTCATGATGTAGAGCGAAAATATCGATGCTGTGTTTATGGTGTAGTGGAATCCGAGAAAGGGACGATTGACGCTCCCATTGGCAGATCAGGAACAGATCGGCGCAAGATGATTGTGCAAGGTGATGGGAAACCCTCAGTCACGCATTTTGAAGTCATTGAAAGATTCAGAAAGGGAACGGATTTATCCGTCATCCTTGAGACGGGGCGCACGCATCAGATTCGATCTCATTTGACCTATATTGGCCATCCGGTTATTGGCGATCCACTGTATGCCCACAAAAAACCGACATACGGCATGATTGGACAAGCGCTTCACAGCCACACACTGCGTTTTATTCATCCGATTACCGGCAAAGAAATTCAACTTCAATCTGATTTGCCATCATACTACCTAGAACTTATCGCTACGCTGAGAGAATTGTGATCGGAAAGGATGCCTATACCTGTTATGAGCAATCAAAGAAGTGATCTTTGTGAATCGGATTGCTCCGGTTCATATGAACCACCTGAAATTGGCAGAAAATGTGAACCCCACAAAATGAAGCGGATTGAGACCGTATTGCTTACGGTTCTTTTCTTTTTGATTGGCACATTTTTTTCCATACAAACGCGCGACATTTTTGCTTATCGCAAGCAATTTCTAAGTGCAAAAGAGGAATATGCTTTCTATCAGGAAGAGCTGGACACGCTTCTTTTTGAAAATGCAGCACTTAAGGATTCAAATTCTGAACTTAACTTGCAGAAAAATGCTTTGACAGAGAGTGTTCTGGAAGAGCAAGGATATTCTGAACTTGCATTATCTTTGGCAGAAGTTCGTAAGGCAGCTGGACTAACTGATGTTTCAGGTGAAGGTGTGACAATTACTCTGGATGACTCTGAATCGTCAGATTATACATCAGTAGATGCTCTCAATTTGATTCATTCTGAGGACATAGAGTATATTGTCGCACTTCTTAAATCTGCGGGCGCGACAGCGATTGCAATTAATGGTGAGCGAGTCGTATATACGACAAGTATTAGTTGTAACGGGCCAACCATTCGCATTAATAATGAACGTTTCCCCGTACCGTTTGTAATTACAGCAACATGTGACGCGGATACGACATATGATATACTTCAAATAGATTCTTATATTCAGTATCGAAAATCCAATTATGTCGTTATTGATATTGCAAAAGTGGATAACGTCACGATTCCTGCATATTCCGATCAATCCGTAATAGATGAGCTCTGTAGTGATCTGGGGGTGAACGTATCATCATGACAAAACGTTTTCAGATATCGCTTGCAGCGATTCTCGTTTTCTTCATTCTTGGGTTATTAGTGGCAATTCAACTGAAAAATATCAATGACAATAATTTACAAGAATACTATGATAATCAAGATTTGACTGGGCTTCAGGATAAGGTCATGGTAATTATGCAGGAAAATGATGATCTTTCCTCGCAAAACCAAAAAATGTCAGACCTGATTTCCTCCTTAGGGGCAGAGCTTGCCGGCGATGATGAATCCTTACAGGCAATCGTAAATGAGAAAAAGAAAGCAGAAGTTTTTGCCGGACTTACGGATGTCTCCGGGGACGGACTGCAAATAGTCGTAGATGTTGGCACTTCTGATTCAATCAAGTCTACAACACTGCTTCTTCTTGTTAATGAACTTCGCTCATCGGGAGCACTTGCGATTTCAGTCAATGACGAGCGAATTGTTGCGATGACGGAAATTCGTGATACTGGAACGGATAATCAGCAGATCGTCATAAATGGAAATGCCTATGCGAGCTCCTCACAGTTTGTAATACGCGCTATATACAACGAAGAGGACCTTACAAATGGCTTGTCCCTGATATCAAGCCTGATTTCTCAATTAACTGCTTCCAATACAATAAGCGTTGCTGAGACAGACAATATATCAATCCCTGGTTTATCAGAAGACAGCCTGACCCATTCAACATCTTAAAAAGGAAGTAAGCATGCTAAAACAAAGTGAATCGAAAAACGTACTTGATCTTCCATATCTGATGAGTATTTCATCCGGTAATGGGAGGTATTGTAAAATAATTGAGAATTACTTTTCTGTTTGCACAGAGATTATTAACGCGAATTCTCTTCAGGTTGCGGGCAATTCAGTACAAGTAATGAATGCCTCAGCCGTATTATTGGCACTCAATCAGTTTCTGGAGAAAAACGATGATATTGACGAGCAGATAGCCACATACATGTGTTATCTTTCTGACAATCACCGTATAGACGATTTTTGCAGCACGATTGATCAGACGATACTCGTAACGCCTAAGGGAAAATCAATACGTGCAAAGACCCTTGGACAGAAGATGTATGTTGATGCTTTACATGAGAACGAGATGGTTTTTTGTATCGGACCAGCAGGTACAGGGAAAACATATCTTGGGGTCGCGATGGCAGTCGCTGCTTTTCGGAGAAAGGACGTTTCAAAAATAATTCTTGCAAGACCAGCTGTTGAAGCGGGTGAGCGACTTGGTTTTTTACCCGGCGATATTCAGGAAAAAGTAGACCCGTATATGAGACCGATATATGATGCCCTACAAGATTTATTAGGCGAAGACGTCTTCCTTCGATGTATAGAAAAGAGACAGATCGAGGTATCTCCACTAGCGTTTATGCGAGGCAGAACACTTGATGATTCATTTATTTTGCTTGATGAAGCTCAAAATACTACGGTCGAACAAATGAAGATGTTTCTTACCAGAATCGGGATGAATGCCAAGGCATGTATCTGCGGAGACATTACACAGATTGATCTTCCTTATGGTACCCGTTGTGGCTTATCAGATGCGGCCCAAATACTAAGTGATATTGAAGGAATTCGTGTAATTACACTTTCAGATACAGATATTGTCCGAAATCCATTGGTACAAAGAATCATCAGGGCTTATAATAGACAAATAAGAGAGGGGGGATCATGATTGATGAAACGAGTGCTTAATTTTAAGAAGGTCTTGCAGATGGTCTTCATTGTCATATTTGCAGCACTTGTTGTTTTGCTTGTATATTATGGTTCAATTCCCAATCGATATGATTTGTCTCCTGGAAGTGTGAGTGATGTTGACATCATATCTCCTAGATCTATAACCGATGACGTTGAGACGGAAGCGCTTGCAAATGAACAGATGAATATGGTTAATCCCGTATATATCCGTTCTCAAGATGTGACGGATCAAGGCATATCTGACCTAACGGCCTTTTTTGTTCTCTGCAATGATATTCGAGATGAATCCATCAGTGAAGATGGCACATATACGAATACATACCGTGACATGAGTGATGAGTTAATCAGTCAGACATCTACGAAATTTGGGATAGAATTAACGGATGATGAATCGTTCCAATTAATGACGTGTGATGCTAGCCTTCTAGACTATATTCAGACGAAAACCATTTCCGTATCCTCACTAATTTTGACAGATATGGTTGATGATGCGACTCTTGCCGATAAGATCACTTTGTATACCGACGACGTTGAAGAAAGTGATACACAGTTGTACATGTCAAATACGGCGATCATTCAGTCACTTCTGACTCGATTTGTGCAGCCTAATGCCATATATGATGAAGCCGCGACTCTTGCGGCTAAGCAAAAAAAGTATGACGAAGTTATGGCAAGTCCGATTCTCATTGAAAAGGGAACGAGGATAGTCGTTGTAGGCGATGTGATTACACAAAATACATACAATATTCTTCTGGATCTTGACCTGATACAGACAGATCAGTTTGATACAACGTTGTTAATTGGCATATCCGTATACATGCTTATTATTTTCTCGATTCTTGCTTTGTATTTGAATCGATTTGAGCAGGACATGATTAAAAATCCTCGTGATGTAATTGCGATCGCGTTATCATTCTTTCTACCCATACTAGCGTCCGTGTACCTGTCAGGAATATCTACCCAGATATCACCTATCTTCTTTACGGCAGTCATTATCTCGACCTATCTTGGCGTTCAATCAGGAATTGTCTTGTCATTTTTGCAAATTCTGATTATTCTGCCAATTTATCAATATGACCAGACCTTTATTTTTGTATCCATTGTAGGTGCGTTTATTTGTTCGATGATTGCAGGGCAGAGAAATCACAAGTATAATTCAGCGTCACTCATACTATTCACGTCCTTCGCATGCTTTATTGCCGCTGTTGGATTAAATCTTGTTCTGAAATCTAGTAAGACCGAGTTGTTCACATCCTCTGTATGGGCAATCATTTCTGCATCTGTTTCCGTCATAGCTGCGACTGGGTTTATGCCTATTTTCGAATTGTTATCTAATACGGTTTCGCCGATCCGGCTTATCGACTTGTCACAGCCAGGAAATCCGCTACTCAAGCGGCTGTTTGTTGAAGCACCGGGAACCTCTCAGCACAGTATGATGGTTGCAAATCTGGCGGATTCAGCAGCTGAATTTATTGGTGCTAATGCACTTCTTGCAAAAGTTGGAGCGTATTATCATGATATCGGGAAACTTGATAAGCCCATGTATTTCACAGAAAATCAGCAAGACGGAATCAACCCACATGATGAACTTACGCCTGAGGAGAGTACGTCCATCATTACTTCGCATCCAGATCTGGGCGTGCGTTTAGGACGAAAATACCGTCTGCCATCAAGCATTATTAAAATTATTCAAGAACACCACGGAACAACATTTCAAGCCTATTTCTATCACAAAGCCAAAACAATTGCAGCAGAGAACAACATGCCAGATCCCACCATAAATGCTTTCAAATACCGCTGCTCAATACCTTCTTCGCGCGAGTCTGCTGTTGTTATGCTTGCAGATACATGTGAAGCCGCCATTAAATCTACCGGGATTACGTCACTTGACGACGCAGAAGAACTATTCCGCAAACTGATTAAACAGAAGATTGATCAGGATCAACTTACAAACTCGGGCTTGTCTTTTCATGACATAGAGTTGATAATCAGATCATTCGTTCAAGTATATTCAGGCGTTTTTCATGAAAGGATAAAGTATCCAGATGATTCTACAGTTCGTTAATAAGCAAAGACTCGTTTCGGCCAAGAATTTGGTTTCTTATCAGAATCTGTGCAAGCAAGTATTCGACACCGTTATGAGCAGCTCATTTCTTGACAAGAGGCTTCGTAAAAACGATCTCGTACTATCTTGTTCAGTGAATTTTGTTGGTTCAAAGTATATGCGTATGGTCAACAAACAGTATCGTCAAATTGACCGTACGACAGATGTTCTGACGTTTCCGCTTCTATCGATGAAATTCGGCAAGCTGACAGATTCACTCCAAGCATCAGATTATCTGTTCCGTAAGGATCATATTATTGAAGTCCCCTTAGGAGAGGTACTTATTTCTCTTGAGAAAGCAACGGAGCAAGCATGTGAATATGGTCATTCCATAGGCCGCGAAGTCGCTTTTTTGGCAACACATGCGGCACTTCATCTACTTGGGTTTGATCATGAAAATGAAGAAGACGAGAAGAAGATGATTTTGAAACAGAAGATGATTTTGAAACAAATTGACTTTGATAAGGATACAGATGCGACAGAATTAGCAGCGAAGAGTATCGCGCCATTATGTGATGCATTATTGCCTCATTCAGGCTTTGTTGCGATTATTGGTCGCCCAAATGTCGGCAAATCTACCCTTATCAATCAGATATCTGGCATGAAACTTGCCATTGTATCTTCCAAACCACAGACGACCCGAAAGAATATTCGCTCTGTAATCAATACATCAGATTCTCAGATTGTTTTTGTTGATACACCCGGTATACACAGACCTAAATCAGCGCTTGCTGAATATATGGTAGATGTTGCTTTTCGTGCGGCAAAAGATTCTGATCTGATACTGATGCTCGTTGATGCTACAAAAGGACTTCCGTCACATGTCGAAATTGAATCGTGTAAGCGAGCAAAAGCTTCTGGACAGAAGGTCATTCTTGCAATTAACAAGGCTGATGATGTCGCGAAGGAGTCCTTACTTCCACTTATATCAAGGTATTATGATTTGTATGAGTTTATAGCGATCATACCCATATCTGCGCGAACGGGCGATGGCGTTGAAGAACTCCTGTCCGAGATAAGAGAGAATTTGCCATCAGGCCCAAGATTTTTTCCTGAAGACACCATTACGGATCAGTCTGAGCGTACACTTTCCGCTGAGATGATTCGCGAACAGATTTTGCGATTTACAAATGAGGAAATTCCTCATGGCACGGCTGTGGAAATCGTTAAATTCGAAGAGAAATTCAAAGAGGGCGGAGAGGATGAATATGATCGCGATCTGATCATTATTAATGCATCAATCATTTGCGAGAAGGCATCTCACAGAGCGATTCTTCTCGGGAAGCAAGGACAGATGATCAAACGCCTTGGAACGCGCGCACGTGAAAATATAGAAAAAATGTGCGGGTGCAAGGTTTTTCTTGATATTCATATCAAGGTTCGTAAAGATTGGAAGAACAAGCCGGAATTCTTACAGGATCTTGGATATCGAAAGGAAGACTGAGTATGTCCTTTCTATCCGTTAGAGGACTTGTGTTGCAGAGTAATCCATACAAGGAAAATGATCGTATGCTGCGTATCCTGACGAAGGAACACGGCATTCTTTCTATGATTGCTCCTGGTGCAGCAAAATCATTTGGTCGTTTCTGCGGAGCCGCACAGCCCATGATGCTCTGCGATTTCACAGCAACGAGATCGCACGACTTCTTGTATCTTAAGGAGGCTGAAATTGTCGAGTCATTTTCTCCTGTTCACGAAGATCTTGTTTTATTAACATCGGCTGCCCATATGATTGAAATCACTTCCGATGTCTGCGTTGATCGTGAGACATCTTCATACGTATACAAATTGCTAGTTTATGCCACCTATGCACTTACAAAAGCATCTTGCCAGCCCCAGTTAATTGTCAGTATTTTTGAATGGAAAATGGCAGGAATTCTTGGGTTCAAAGCCAATCTTTCTCTCTGTGCGTGCGGAGAAAACAGACCCTCTCAATATGGCGCTTTCTCATTTTCAGGATGCTATATCACGTGTAAATCGCGTGTGTGTTTGGAAAAAAGTCATAATTATCAATTGATTTCCTATGGAACCATTCAAGCTCTTATCTATATCCAAGATGAGTCTGAAAATAAGATCTTTGCCATAACTGTATCAGACAATATCTTAGTTGAAATGGCAAAATTGACCAGAAGATATATTTGCGAGCGCCTCGAGAAGAACTATTGCCGAATGGACTTGTTATCCGATATGCCCTCATGGGAAAATCAAGTAATCCGCAAGCAAACGGATCAGATTAATGATGATGCTTGCGAATAGATTTGCTCGAAAATAATGACTAGGGATCTATCGTTGTTGGATCCCAGTGCTGTGGGAACAGCATACGGTACTCAGGCTTCTTGTAGCGCTCATCCAAGAGCATAACGAATCCCGTGTCATCTTCATCTCTTATAACGCGTCCTGCGGCTTGCAGGACCTTCTCCCAGCCTGGATAACGGTATGCGAACCCAAACCCTTCTCCGAATTTTTCTTCAAAGTACTGTCGCATGATTTCTCTTTGCGGACACAATAAAGGAAGTCCTACGCCAACAATAATGACGCCGGATAACTTGTCCCCTACAAGATCAATCCCTTCGCCAAAATGTCCGCCAAGAACGGCAAAAGCGAGAAGAGATGTTAATCCAAACTGATTAAACCGAGAAAGATATAATTCTTTCTCGCTCTTATTCATTGACGGATTCTGAACTAATAGCTCAATCTTCAAAAGCCCATCTCGTGAAATTCTATTTTCTGCTGCGGACGCAATCATTTTCAGGTATGCAAAGGAGGGAAGGTAGACAAGGTAATTTCCGACTTTTCTCGCTATTGCATCAAAAATGACATCAATTACTTGATTCGCGCTGAAGAGCCTGTTCTGGTAAGTTGTCTTTATATTTTCATATATATATACGGACAGATTTTCAGGCGGAAAAGGACTAGGCAATGATAGTTCGTTTGTATCAGCAAACCGCTTATCTCCCATAATCATATTCTGATAATAAAAGGCAGGAGATAATGTTGCCGAAAAGAAAACGGCAGCGTGGTTATCCATGATGAATGTACGAATTTTTGTAGATGCATCTAAGCAAAAGAGTGTCACAGATAGCTCGACTGCAAGTCCTTTCGACATATTCTCAGGCGTACATTCTGCTGTCAGTACATAAGCATCATCATAGTAAAGTTCAAGTACTGACAAGAAGAATCGTGCATCAAAATAGAAAGTCAGTATTGATTTCCGGAGTCTGCCAACAGGTATATCATCCAGAATTGTGCGAACATGGTAGCAGAATTTCCACAAGATTTTATATAATGTCCTTGGAACAACACGAGCACCACGAAATGCACCCGACACCATGACATCTTTGGATTGAACTTCGTTTTCTACATGGGAAAAACCATCTTCACCATGGATAATGCTATCAGATAATATTCGCATATACGAGGCAATGTCTGCGATGGAAGCATCAACTCTCGCATCCATACCACTGACAGCGCGTTGACAATCGGTCAGCGAAGTCATTGTCAGGGCTGCCGAGAACATATCGCGTGAACGGTCCACGAGATTGTGTGCTTCGTCAACAAGTATGACATGATGTAAATCAGGCGTTGAAAAATAGCGCTCCAACTTAACTCTTGGGTTAAACGCATGATTGTAGTCACCAATAATTACATCGCAGAGTAAGGATACGTCAAGAGATAATTCGTGCGGACAAAGCATGTGCTTATCTGCGACAAGTATGACTCGTTCGGGCGTGATTTCGTTATTTGTCAGAAGACTACTGATTCCATCCGTGAGGCGATTATAATAGCCATCTGCATATTTACACATCGACGGTTCACAGTATATTTCTTGGCATGGGCACATGCTCTCCTTGGATTGCAAAGTAATCGTACGCAGAATCAGGCCCACTTTACGAAGATCATTTATAGCTTTTCCCGCAACACTTCGCGTAGCTGTCTTGGCAGTCAAATAAAATATCTTATCGAATTTATGCTGTGGAAGATTCTTAATTGCTGGGAAAAGTGTTGAAACTGTTTTCCCGATTCCCGTTGGCGCGGAAGCAAATAAGACACTTCGCTGAGAAATTGTCGAAAGAACGTCTTTCATAAAAGTTCTCTGCCCGCCACGAAGATTCGGATAGGGAAATTTCAGGAGGTGAATCGACTCATCGCGTGCACGCTCGTATTCAAGTATAGTCCGTGCTATTGATATGTATGAAATGCAGGTTTTCTGAAAGAAGTCTCTAGCCTCGATATGAGTGATCCACAATCGTTTCTCGACATGACGCAGTGTCTCAATTGAAACATAGCGAAGTGCCGCATATACACCATCAATTTCTCGATTCATATCCAAATACATATAAGCATATAGCATGACTTGGGCCCAATGAACGGGCATAAGCACTTCTGTAATGTCAGAATAGTCGCCCATGCAAGATTTAATTTCAAGAATCGTAATCTCATTGTCAGACGAGCTGATCTTGCGAATCAAAATACAATCGGCACGTCCGCGAATGGATAAAGAAATGTCGTCAATATCCCAGACTGTATTCATTGAGTACTCTGTGACAATCTCGGAGTCACTTACCTGCTTCTTAAGGTCTGAAAACACTCTCGCATGAAGTCTTGTTCCTTCTGCACCAGAAATACCGCTAAAGGATACAGATGTCAGGCTGCCCGAACGGTGAATGGATTCAGCGAGAGAACGTACGGAGATCTCAAATACTTTTTTAGGTAGTTCAGATTCTGTCATGTCCGACCTCCAGGTTCATACATACTGGCGGCCTATTGCCCCCAGTTATAGATAAATCGATTATCAGAATTACGGAAACTTCGACAGTAATGAGTGGTGTTTCAATGTGTTATTTGTGAATCAATTCGTATAGATCCATTTTACCACGCTTCATCAATAAAAAAGACATACCTTCCGCTTGTGGAAGATATGTCTTAGTATGGTGCGGAAAACAGGACTTGAACCTGCACGACCTTTCGATCACTAGCACCTGAAGCTAGCGCGTCTGCCAATTCCGCCATTCCCGCAGAACAGAAGTAATCATACAGGATTGAAGAATAAAATGCAAGACGAATCCTGAAGTCGGATAGTGTCAACTTTTTCTCGGTCATAAATTTTGAAAAATCCCCAGTGGTTAGAACTTCATATCATTGTCTGTAACGGAACGATATAACGCATACTCTGCCGTATGCCGGTGACTGCAGCAGAAATTGGTTCGTATGTCCTGCGTCGCATATGCTTTTTGCCTAAGCTGTTCCTGCATCCTTTTGGTTACTTGTACTTGCGGCTTCGTGTTCGGGCG
>Ga0209373_10000300_pt1 | contig 95543 bp, 86 predicted proteins | sample Higcelweek5metaG_FD_187173 | JGI IMG/M metagenome (GOLD analysis project Ga0209373, IMG submission 187173) | Freshwater pond sediment microbial communities from the University of Edinburgh, under environmental carbon perturbations - High... | ecosystem: Environmental > Aquatic > Freshwater >...
GCAAGCTTTATAGCTTGCTTTTTGTAGCTCTTATCATAATTTTTTGCTTCTGCCATTTCTCAACACTCCTTTTTCTTATTATATTTTTTTTGAGTATGAAGTGTCAAGTTTTATTATACTACATCATAACGATAGCCGGCATCTGTTATTTTTGATGGTTTAATCAAATCAATTTCATCATAGTAACGTAAAGTCCTTATACTTAAATTTGTAATTTTTGAAGTTTCACTAATAGATAATTCCATTTTCTCATCTCCCCACTTATATAATACACTATTACGTAACGTGAGAGTCAATAGTTTTTTTATTTTTTTCTAATAAATGATGTCAAAAGAAAAAACAAAGCTGGTATTGCATATATTATAGCCATTGTTTTATCACCTTTTATTAAATGTATAATGGATATAACCGCCCATATTATTGCTATAATTATTCTAGTTATTTTATATTTGCTCATTAATATTCCTCCATAAATAATTATTTTACTGTTTCATAAGGCCAATCAATTATACCACCAAACTCCATTATATTTTCATATCCTAAATCAACAAGCTTTTGAGCTGCCTGTTTACTTCTGTTTCCACTTCTACAATAAATCAAAATAAGTTGTTGTTTGTCTGGCAATATATCTATTTCCTCAGAACCAATATCTTCATTTGGTAGTAACATAGCATTTGGAATATGTCCTGCATCATATTCTTCTTTTGTTCTAACGTCTAAAATAATATACCCGTCCTGCCCATCAATTATTTTTTTCGCCTCTTCTTGAGTTATTATTTTATAAGAAATCTTTGATTCTTCAGTTAAAAAATAATCTTTTTCTGATTGAACTTCTTTTTTGTTTTCCATCTTTGATCCACATGAAACAAAAAACATAACAAAACATAAAACAAATAAAATTTTAAATTTCATAAATATCGCCTCCTTTTCCTTAATATAATTATATATTTATTTATAAAATAATGCAATAAATTTTATAAATAAAAGAGGATGTGAAATCACATCCTCTTTTATTTATCTATTTTTTAACCGGCCTTGCTTCTATATAGCCTCTCCAGCCTTGAGGCTCTAGTTGAAATCTTGGTGCATCATCATCTGCCCATTCATATCCATAAACTTGAGGATTGTAATTTTTCATAGCTTGTTGTATTTTTACTATTTCCTCACAAAAAGTATCATCATTATCATCAAAAGTTGGTCCTTGAAATATCATCATAAAACATGGTTCCAACTCAATGATCTCACAATCATCTGGAACTTGTCCATTATAATCATAAGGGACTTCAACTCCTTGAACATATTTTGATGTTCCTTCTGTAACTAATTTATTTGGTAACCAAGCCCCTATTGGCTCATATAACGCTTCTTTTACACTACAAAAAACGCCCCATATTTCACAGTCCACTTCCTCACAATACTGAAAATAATCCTCCGCTTTTTTCCCTCTTTTTAAAATAAACTTTCTCTTTGGTCTTTCAACAACTTGTACAAAAACTGTATTTGCTTCAACTTTGTTTTCCATAACTTTTACTCCTCTCTGAAAATACTTATATTGTGACATTACAGGAGTTGGCAAAAATAGTTTTATTGGCGAAGGTTTTTTACTATATTTGTAAGGTGTTATTCCAAATTCCTTTGAAAATGCTCTAGTAAAACCTTCATGACTATCAAACATAAAATCAAGTGCTGTATCTATAATTTTAACTTTTTCATCCCTCAGTTTTAAAGCTGCTTTTGTTAATCTCAAAGAACGAATATAATCAAAAGGATTCTTTCCTGTGCACTCTCGAAATATTCTTATACAATAAAAAGGAGAGTAGTTTGAACATTTCGCCAAATCCACAAGAGTTATATTATTACAAATGTTTTTTAAAATATAATCCTGCATTTTTTGTACAGCAACCACTTTCATATTTTCCATTATAGCCACCTCCTTGTATTTATAATATCACTTTATCTTTTATAATTCTTGATTTAAATTGCTATGCGTCCGATAATTTAGATAAATTATCGGACGCATACTAATAATATTAAGAAAGGAGAATTATAGATCAACATTTTTATGTTTATCATATGTAACACTTTTTAAATATTAAAAATATCACAACATGATTTTATTTTTTACAAATCAATCGGACTACCTAATGTTACCTCTAAATATTTATCTAAATCATTATCATCAACTGGTTCGCTCCATAAAAACCCCTGGATATAATCACATTCGTGCTCTTTCAAATAGTTTAATTGTTCTTCATGTTCTACACCTTCGGCAACAACTTCAATATCCAACTCGTGCATCAAAGATATAATAGCCCCCGCTATTTTCTTAGTCATGTTTATATTCATAATGTTATCAATAAATAACTTATCTAACTTCAATGTATTAATTGGGAATAATTGAAGATAACTTAAAGAAGAATACCCTGTACCAAAGTCATCCAAACCTATTTTTATACCTAAGATTATTAATTCTTCCAGTATACTTATTACATAGTCCTTAGATGATATTAATGTAGATTCTGTTATCTCAAATTCTAGTAATCTAGGTTCTACACCTGTCTCCTTGATTACTTTTTTAACCATTTTAACAAAATCTTCTTCCATTATTTGTATCGCAGATATATTTACTGACATCATGACATCTTTTTTATATTTCTCATTTATCTGCTTGCATCTATAACAGGCGTTTCTCAACATCCATTCACCCATAAAAATTATATACCTTGTTTCTTCTGCAATAACAATAAAATCTTTTGGTAAAATATTCCCCAAGTCATTTGAATTCCATCTTGCTAAAGCCTCAAATCCTCTTAGTTCCTTATTTATATTATATTGAGGTTGATATGCAATAAAAAATTCCTTATTATAAATTGAAGATTTTAATCTTTTTTCTATTTCTATTTTTTTTATGATATTTTCTTTAAGTTCTTTATAAAAAAACTGTATACTATTGCTTTGCGTTTCTTTTGCTGTATGTAATGCCGCATTTGCTGATTTCATAAGCTCTTCAGGATTGTTTCCATCTATGGGATAAAAAGCTATACCACAAGAAACACTGATATTTATTTCTTTAGAGTCAACTATAAAAGGCTCATTAAGTAGTTTTTTCAAGTTAACAATATAATCAAATAATTTGTCCTTTTTATTTATACTTTGAACTATAATAGCAAATTCATTTCCTGAAAGTCTGCCTATAATATCTTCTTCATTTATATTTTCCTTTATTCTAGATGAAAAATCACAAAGTAACATATCTGCTATTCTATGACCCAAAGAATCATTTATTTTTTTAAATGCATCTATATCAAAAAACACAACTGAAAATTCTATTTTGTTCTTTTGTGCTAAATTTACTAATATTTCAATTCTGTTTATAATCATTCTTCTATTTGGCAAACCAGTTAGTATATCGAAAAATGATAAATGATTTAGCTTCTCTTCTTTTTCTCTCATAAGCTCATTATATTCTCTTAGTTTTTCGTTAGTACTATTTAATTCCTTAATTTGATTGTGAACCCTTTTTTGATATTTATAAATTATAGTCACAGCAATAATTGTACTTAATGGAACAAATAAACCTGGGATTGCAAGATAAAATTCATCTATAAATACTTTTTTACCTATCATAAACACTTGAAGTACATTAAAAACCATTATTATATTATAAGCATACTTACATGAAGTAACAACTAAATATATCGATATCATAACTTGAAGTTGAGATAAAACCCCTGATATAGCAGAAAACGATAACTCTAATTCTCCAATCCTTATATGATTTGAAGTTGCCCCATTTAAAGTTTGAAATATTATAACCAATAAAAATAAAATAACATACCCTATTATGTATATAATTTCCTTTGGCTTTATTTTTTTCTCTTTTTTATACATAAAAATCATTTCTTTCTTAAATAATAATTTTTTACAACCCAATAACCCTTATATTGAAAATAAACTAATTTATATTTTTTATATGAAATATTATAATTTCATATAATTATATCACAAAAATGAATAAATAACAATATTTTTATGATAATTTATTTATTTTCTACTAAAAAACACGTGCACGCAATAAGAACTTTCTTGTTTTATGTATTATTTGTAAATAAAAAAAACAGCACATTTAAAACATGCTGTTTTTTTATTTACAATATAACCATTAAATTCTAAATTAGTGCCAAAAATATAAAGAAAAGATTAATAAATTATTCACTAATACATATCTCTTGGATCTATTTTAAATCTATCTGGGACCAAGTCATATACTTTCGCTATATCTATCAGATTATTTTCATATGCATCATCAAGTGTATAAACTTCATTTTCGCTTACAAGATAAAGCCCTAGTGGAGAAATCATGGATTCTTCAGCTGAATAAAATTTATATTCACCATATTCCTTTTCTATAACACAACAATTACGTCTCATACTTGGTGCATAGCACAAATACAAATCATTCACTTTTCCATAAACTCTAAAATATTCTGGTACAAAATCTAGTGCATATTTGGGAGTATTGAACATAGCTTTTAAATTATCAAAGGTTTCAATTTCATCCCCCATTATAAGCCTTTTTAACAGTACGATATCTGATATATCAATAACCTCATTGATATTGATATCCATATTATTTTCTTCTTCATATGTAGGTTCAATTTCTTTTATTAAAAACTGACCCATCAACACTAAATCCAAATTATCTACCGTTCCATTTACATCAATATCACCTATTTTTATAGATGAAGAATTTATATTTGTAGACTCTATTAAATCCTCTGCAAAAATAGTTTGTGATGCCAATAAAACTGATATAGAAATTAAAGCCGCTAGTATTTTTTTCATATTGATCACTCCTTTTAGATTTTTTATTATATCCTATATTAACAACACTATTAAATAAATAAAAATATCACAACATATAAAATAATTCACAATTTTTAATATAAAAAAGCACAATTATTGATTGACAATGAACAAATATAAGTATATAATTATATTTGATATTTACATTGATTTTATAATTTAGAAAGGAAGATTTTTTTGAGATTTTTTAATTCAAAAAAAGCATTAACTATTTTATCAATAATTTTAACCCTCATTTCACTAACTTTTTCAGTTTTTGCAGATAGTTTAGTCGATATGGATTTTGATGTTTCAACCGCTGTAAAACTTGACCCATGGGGACATCATGATATTTCAATGAGTAACTATGATACAACCAAAATAACACCTTCTTCTGAAGTATTAGTTACTTTTGAATATGAGGATATTTCTGAAGATGATAAATTTTACGATCCAGCAGGAACTTATAAAACTGAATTCGGACCTGTTGAACTCATAGTACAAAGCTGGTCAACCCCCGATACACCTATGGTGAATTCTAGCGGTGGTGTTTGGGCAAAAGTGGCACCTAAACAGTGGGATGATACCAGTGCAGTATTCTCTTATGATGATATGGTTGCCGCATATGGTACAAATGATTTTTCAGGTGTTGATTCATTAAATTTTGGTGCTACACAAAACGTAAGAGTTGTTTTAAAAAGTTTTGTTATAACAAACTGTGAAAAAAATATGTTTATCGAAAAAACTGATGCTGAAATGGCAGAACATTATAAAAACCTACTCATTATTGTATTGGCTTCCGCTCTAGGTGTTATAGTAATTTTAATAGTTGTTTTTATTATCATTATCAAAAAGAAATCAAGCTATACTTACGATGCTAAAACAGGAAAATTCGTAAAAAAATAAATTAAAAAAAATCGACTAATATTATTTAGTCGATTTTTTTAATTTATTTTTTCTTAACTGCAATCCATATTTCAGAATAATAATTTTCATCTTGAATTCCTTTTGGATATTCAGAAGCATTGCTATACATTTCAATGCAATAACCCGCCGCAATCTCATAATCTTTAGAACTAGGTAACCATTCTGAAAAAATCTTTTTATTTACATTTTGCATTGAATCCGGCATAGGCCCTTTGCATGGAAACACAGCCCATGTGTGTTTAGGTATTGTTTTTAATACAAATCCATTTGGAATATCACTTTCAGAAACATAATCATCAGCAATAAGATATTCAAATGTATCATTCCCCATACTTTCATCAATGTTTACACCATACATACCACATATTACACTGTTTTTTCCTTGTGCAAAATGTTCTCCCCAAAATTTTGGTATTTCAGAAAAAGCATTTTCATACTTAAACACCTTAGAAGCCCCTATGACTGTAAACTTTTCCTTTTCAACAATCTTATAATCCATAATAAAACCGCCTTCCAATGTAAATTTTATTTTAAGCGGAGCAAATGTTTTTATCATTGCACCATCTTTTTTTACAGCAGATGGAGTTACCCCATGAAATCGTGTAAATGCTTTTGTAAAGCTATCTGGAGAATCATAACCATACTTCAATGCAATATCAATTATTTTTTCATTTGTAGAAATAATTTCACTTCCCGCAAGTGCCAATCTACGATAACGAATATATTCTCCAACTGTAAAGCCACAAAGCATACTAAAAGATTTCTGAAAGTAAAAAGTAGAAACAAATAATTCTTTTGCTATATTTTCAATACTTAAATTTTCCGTTAAATTGTCTTCAATATAAAATATAGCATTGCTCATACTTTCAATCCAATTCATAATCCCACCTCCTGTAAGTATATTATAAGCTATGTCAAAAAAAATTTCACGACTTTTTTTGCAAAGTTTTGTCTTTTTTCATTTCCCATAATCCATGTTTATTGCAACAAAAGTATAATCTACCATCAAAAAATCTTGGAATTCTAAGTTCTCCACCTTGTTCAGGGTATAATCTCACTAATGTTATTCTATCACATAAAACATAGGCTATAAAATTTAAAAAATGTTTTTTTGTCATTTCATGAGAAAATGTAATATAATAATCATTCTCCACCACTTCCATATTTACATAATGCTCTTCATCACTAGGCTTTGCAACTAAAGCGGATAATTGCCTTCCACAACATGAAATATCAGCTTCTCCAGTTGAAGTTATTATATTTCCACATGTGTCACATACATAAAATTTTACTCTCTTCATATTTCCTCCATCCAAATCATTTTTCTCTAAATTGCCCATTAAAATCCTATCAATATTTACTCCCAATATTTTAGATAACTCATTTAAAAGTGATACATCCGGACACCCTAGCCCTCGTTCCCACTTTGAAATTGTTTTATCGCTAATGTTCATGGCATCTGCAAGTTGTTTTTGAGTGAGCTTTTTTTCCTTTCTCAATCCAACTATAAGTTTCCCTACTTTTTGACAATCTATGATAATCACCCCCATTTACAATTATAATATTAAATAGATTATAATTCAATAAACTTTCCGTAGAGTTAAAAGCGGAGTCGGCTAGGCTTTCCCATAGCAATGGATCTTCGGTAAAACATTTCTGCCTTATACAATATGGCGGAATAATAACATTAGATTATATTCATGTTTAAAAAAATTTTAAACAACTAAAAATTCATCTAAGCATTCATTTTTAATTTTATTCAATATTTCATTTGTAAATTTAATGATGTACTTCTTTAAATATTGATACAACTGCGGATTTTGAATTTGTTTTTGGTATAGAGAAAACTTCTTTTTTATTTCACTATATAAGTCTTCTTCTGAATACAAAACAAATCTATTTGAAATATTATCTACATCTTTTTCAGTTATTAATAATTCAAAACCCGACTTATCAACCAACAAACACGCTAAAAAATTATTAAATAAAACCTCAGAAATATTAAATAATAATTCTGAATAATTATCACTATATATTTTTCCAAATTTAACAATAATAGTTTCTATTTGTTCCTTACTAAAATATTTACAAAATTCATTTTCAAGCATAATACCTGTGTAGTATTCATATATAAACATAATTCCTTGAGATTTAATTTCATACGCTTGACACCCCAAAAGTGGATAATCAATTGAAGCACAACAGTTTTTTGCATCAAATCTAGCAGAATAATTTTTACAATATTCATCAAAAGATTTTTCAATGACATAATTATATTCATAGTACAATACATTTAGCCTGCTACTATAAACTCGTTTAAATATTTTTATATTTACTTCGTGAAGCTGCATTATGCATTCTTTGCCTTTTTCAAGTATATCTTCCACAGATAAAGTCTTTAATTCATCAATAGCTTTTTGATAAGAATGTAAACTTAAAAGATAAATATCCGCTTGGTAAAGAACAGATGAGTATAAAAGTTCTGCACGCTTTTTTGAAATTGTACTACTGGCACGCTTAGTATATTGCTCTGCTGTTTCAACAAAAGCCTTATCTAAACCTATTCTTATTTCATTTAACTTAGTTTCAGAAATCACCTTGTTTGCATAACACAAACTCAAAAGACTAGCCAAATAATTTTGCTTATCAATATTGGACTCCGTAAAAGGAATTTGCTCATTTATTTCATTCATCAAAAAATTCCTCCTTTTTTTGTTCATCTTCTAGTATACCATATGCCGTTTTTCTTATTTGTTGACACAAGTAATCCATGTCTCTGCTCTGTAACAGCTCTAAACTGCCCATGCTTTGAGTTTCAAAAAAATTAAACATAATTTCTATAAGTTCGTCATCGTCTAAAAAGTCTAAACTCTCTTCTTTTACTTCATAAAATATTTCTATTAATTTAGCAATAGTCTCTGCATACTCTCTTGGTGAAATGTATGTACTCTGTATAAATTTTTCTATGATTTTAACCGTTACACTCTTTCCAATTTCTATTCTATCATGTACTGTCATTGCTTCCTTACCTACTTTAACAATCATTTCGGCATCTTTTTCCAAAAGAGCAAATCCATATTCCTCTGATTTTTCATTTGTTTCCATTATCTCGTTTATTAAATTATAATTCACTATATTTCTTGAAGAAAATTCTGGCATCAATTCAAAACTCATATAAAACACCCTCTAAATCTATTTTTTTTGATTAATTCTATATTTTATTAAATCATATCACATTTTTTTGAAAATTTCAACCAAAATTATATTTATATATTTTTATATAGGTTAATTTTCCTTACTATTCATCCATTTGTATAATTCAGAGATATTTTGCCGAAGGTCCAGGGCAACTGGAAAGCCCCGTCGACTCCGTAGAGTCGACACCCTACAAAATCGTAAAATTTAGCATATGAATATTAATAATTTATTTTTCTTATTATATAGACATTTCTTTTTAGTTCATTTATAATTATTATAAAAAGAAAGGATGAAATAGTATGAATTACACATATGGAACTTTAGATGATACTGAGCAATTAATAAATTTGAGGTTATCATATCTTTATGAACATTTTAAAACCATAGCGGATATAGATGCAGATACTATACGTAAAAATCTTTATACATATTTCAATAAGCATTTATCAACTGACTTGATTGCATTTATAGCAAAAGAAAACAACGAAATTATATCCACTGCGTTTTTGGTAATTATCGAAAAACCGGCAAACCCAAACTTTATAAATGGTAGAACTGGAGAAATATTAAATGTCTACACTAGAAAAAATTATAGAAAACTTGGAATAGCTACAAATTTAATTAAAAATATTATTCTATATACAAAAGAAAACAATATTGATTTACTTGAATTAAAAGCTACAAATGACGGTTATAATTTATATAAAAAGTTAGGTTTTAACGAAGAAAAATCCAAATGTACCAGAATGACATTTATACCTTAAGGAGATTAAAATTTTCATGTATATACTATTAATATTATTGATCTATTTAGCATTCATTAGTCTCGGTTTACCTGATTCATTGTTAGGTTCAGGCTGGCCAGTCATGCATATACAATTTGACGTTCCACTTTCTTCTGCTGGAATTGTTGCCATGCTTATTTCAGGTGGAACGATAATATCAAGTCTTATGTCAGCTAAAATCACAAAAAGACTGGGTACAGGACTGATAACCACTTTGAGTGTTTTTATTACTGCACTGGCTTTATTTGGTTTTTCTATATCGACACATTTTTATATGTTATGCATATGGGCCATACCATATGGACTGGGTGCTGGTGCAATAGATGCTGCTCTTAACAACTATGTTGCACTTCACTATTCATCAAGACATATGAACTGGCTTCATTGCTTTTGGGGAGTTGGTACAATAATCAGTCCATATATAATGAGTTACTTTCTTACTCAAAACAGCGATTGGAATGGAGGATATAAATTTGTTTCATTTATTCAAATAGCCATAACATTAATCCTTCTCATCTGTTTACCATTATGGAAAAAGGCTCATCCAATAACTTACCACGATGAAAAAAAATCAAATACATTATCTTTAAAAGAAGCCTTTAAAATAAAAGGTGTAAAGGAAATTTTAATTGGATTTTTTTCATATTGTGCAGCAGAAGGAACTGTAATGCTATGGGTAAGTAGTTACCTTGTTGAAGCAAAAAAAATACCTGCCGAAACAGCAGCGGCATTTGCATCCTTTTTCTTTATTGGAATTACTGTAGGTAGATTTATTTCTGGCATTATTTCAAACAAAATATCAGATAAAAAGCTCATACAAATTGGAACTGGAATTATAATTCTAGGCATAATATTTATATCTATTTCTGTAAAAATAAGTATCCCTGCTTTGTTAGGATTTATAATAATGGGACTTGGTTGTGCTCCTATTTATCCTGCAATCATACACTCTACTCCTGAAAATTTTGGAAAAGAAAATTCTCAGTCAATAATAGGAATACAAATGGCAAGTGCTTATGTTGGTTCCACATTTATACCACCTATTTTTGGATTAATAGCAAATTATATTAATATAAATTTACTTTCCATCTTTTTGATGTTTTTTGTCGTATTAATGTTTATTATGACTCAAAAAGTAAACAAATACACACAAGCAAAGCAATAATTTATATTTCACTCAATTTTTTAACCGCATCTTCTTCAGACGATAAGAAAAAAACTTGTCGTCCTTTATTACTTTCATACATAAAGTCTTTTAAAGACTCACTTTCATAAGAAGAGAAATCTCCTACAATCGCTATTTTTATATTATAATTAGAGAATTTCTGAAGAATTTCACCAGCAATTTTAGTTTTCAATACAAAAAAATCTTCAATAATCGCTTCCTTGTTCAAAACTATTAAATTGCATCCAAATTCATAATTTATAGACATTGCAAAATCCAATGCAGTTTGTGTATCTGATATACAAACTGCATTACTATTTACAACTGCAATTTCAACACTATTTTTAATAACTTTTTTTACATTCATAAATTAACACACTTCTTATCATCTGTATATTTTAATCAGATTTTATGCCCCTTAGGTAAAATCATATATTTAGGTATTCGTATATGATCTGGTTTTTGAATAATTTCAATCACGGCGTCTGCTATATCCTGTGAATTTAATGCATCAGATATATTCAACAGTTTTTGGGGACTTATTTCCCAATTTCTATGTAAATCCGTTTCCACTAATCCTGGTTCTATACAGGTTATTTTAATGTCTGTATCACTTAATTCCATTCTAAGTGACTCAGCTAGAGCTTCCAATGCATAATTACAGCCTGCATAAGCACCAGAATTTTCTCTTGTCTTTGTACCCATTACACTTGACATTATAATTATCTGTCCTTTTCCAAGCTTTTTATAATGCTTCAAAAATGTATAGATTAATCTATATGTCATTTCCACTTTTAATCTTACCATTTCACACATTTTATCAATATCTATATTTTCTATATTGTTTGATTCAATAACACCTGCATTGACACATAATAAATCACATTTACCCCATACATCCAGGACATTATTCAACAAAATTTCAGAAGTTTCGGGGTTTAACATATCACCATTGTTTAAAATCAATTTATCATTTTCATCAAAAATATTGTAAATAGTTCTTCCATTCGCCAAAACCCTATACGAATTTTTTAACAATTCATTGCAAATAGCCTTTCCTATACCACTACTTGCACCTGTAACAACAGCTACTTTATCCAACAAACTTCTCACCTACTTAAAAATGTTTAATAATTAATTTAGCAAAATCAATACAAAATTGCATATCGCTACACCAAGTTTTGTTTTATCATAATGTTTTTTCTCCAGTAACTTTTCCCCCAATAAAATCTGCCCATTTTTCAGTATAAAAAGAAAAATATGAAATATTTTTTTCTTCTCTCCTTTTTCTCAATCTGGAATTTTTAAACCAAATAAAAGATGGTACCCAAATCAATATCATGTACAATGGCCCTAATAATAATGATTGTATAGTATGACCATATTCATGCACAAGTATTTTTAAATACGTATCTTCATGAGGCTTTCTCTTTTCTTTGGGATGATAAACAGACATAAATATAAATAATCCAAGAGATGCACTGAAACACTTTTTCCACTCTGTTATTATAGCACCATGATAAAAATAATGCTTTCTTTTTAAGTTGAATAGAAAAACTATAAATCCTATAAAAGTTTGAAAACCACCCCATGTACACTGTAAGAAAAAAAATAGAATACGTTTCATATTCCTTACCCCATTCACTTTTATTCTGTGTTAAAAAGTTACTATTCAGCCTCTAAAGATAAAGAGCAGAGATATTTTACCGAAGGTTCAGGGCGACCGGAAAGCCCAGTTGACTCCGCAGAGTCGAAACCATTGCAAAACCGTAAACTTTACATACGGTTGAATAGTAACGTTTGATAAATCATTTTTAAATTAAGTAGTATTTTTCTGTTGACGATATATCAAAATCATGATATAATATTGATATATTAGGAGGTGGTATTATGCCAGCAATCAGACCATCCGCAGATTTGCGAAACAGGTACAATGAGATTTCTGAATTTTGTCACGAATATTTAGAGCCAGTATTCATAACTAAAAACGGAAAGGGCGACCTTGCTGTAATGAGTATTGATGTTTACGAAGCACTTAAGGGTAAACTTGAATTATATTCCCTTCTTGAAAAAGGATTACAGGATGACCACAACGAAAATGTGATTTCATTTTCTGATGGACTTGAAAACATCCGAAAAGAGATTAACAGCTGATGTATAAAATAGTCCTCACCAAGACAGCTATGCATGATATACGTTCTGTGGCTTTGTATATTTCCAATACTCTTATGAATAAAGATGCCGCCAACAGACTACTTGATAGCATAGATGAGAAAATCAGAGCGTTAGCCGAAACACCTTATATCAATCCACTTGTTCGTGACAGCTTCCTTGCTTCAAACGGATTACGATTTCAGCTTGTGAATAATTATATAGCTTTTTATGTTATCCACGAAGATACTAAAACTGTTTCTGTAATACGTTTTCAACATTCAAGACGAGACTGGATTTCACTTCTAAAGAACAAAATTTAAGATTAATTTTATGCACTGCATCAAGCGGTGCATTTTTATATTTACATTTCCTTACCATAACCCTGTCCTGCCTTTTTGGGATCTACTATTACAAATCCAAAACGTAATTCATCCAATACTTCTCTAGGAATTCTCAATGTAAAAAAAGATTTTTTTTATGTTACTATTCATCCATATGTATAGGGCAGAAATATTTTACCGAAGGTCCAGGGCGACCGGACAATGTCGTCAACTTAGTGAAAAAATTATAGTTTTACTCGATTTTTTTCAAAAAATCGTAGGTTTCCAAAGGGCAATGCCCTTGGTCGCTTTCCGCAGAAAGCGAAACCCTTATGCTTTAAGAGCTTTTTTGCTTCTTTTTGCGATAGAAAAAGAAGCGGAGTTTGAGGCAGTGCCTCATAAATTGCCTCAGCAATTTGCTTAAGTTGACGACATTGGGCGACCGGAAAGCCCGGTCGACTCCGCAGAGTCGAAACCCCTGTAAAACCACAAGCTTTAATTTTAGTGGCTGAATAGTAATGTTAAAACTCCTTTATTTCTTCTTTGCATGATTTTTTACTTCTTTATAATATTGAGAGTTTTCTTGATTGTAACCTACTTTTGCATTAGGTGCAAATTTGCACATTATACTCATTACTTTTTGCTCATCTTCTTTACTATATACCACTATATCTAAATGATTAGTTGCTGTAAAAACTTTAATCATTTTTATAACCTTAATTCCATTCATTTTTTGTACATATGGATAAAACCAACATATTTTGTCTAATTCTAATATCTGTAGTATATTTTGTTGAGGTGCAATATATTTTTCTGATAAAATAACATACTTGTCTTCATATATTTTGTTATCAAGTAATTCTTCTAATTGTTGTAATGTTTTCGGTTTTTCTGCAAGGGATATTTTTCTAATATTAATTATATATTTCAATCCAAAGAAAATCATATATAACCCTAAAACCAATAATACTAAACAAAACAAAAGAATCTGATTAAAATTATTTAGTAATTTAAAAAACAATAATAGAAAGCTTGAAAACAAACTGATTATTATTCCACCTATTAAATACTTAAACCCAGTTTTTTTTAATTTAGTTATAATTTTTTTATTCATATCTCAACCCTCATTCTTCTTATTTATCTTTCTATCATCAATTCTATGCAGTTCCATTTTTCATTTAGTAGATTATATGTTGTAACTTCATTAGAATTTATCTCATTAAAACCTACTGCCTTATAACAATAATATGCTGGCATATTATTTTCAAATACTCCCAATGATGCTTTTTTAGCCTTATATATTTCAAATACAAATTTTAACCCCAACTGTATCATTTCCTTACCATAACCCTGTCCTGCCTTTTTGGGATCTACTATTACAAATCCAAAACGTAATTCATCCAATACTTCTCTAGGAATTCTCAATGTAAAAAATCCTATGATTCCATTTTCGTCAAATGCAGTAAAAGCCATTAATGAAGAAACAAATTTAAATTCTTTTTCCGAAATAGGGTAATCCCCCATAAGTCCAGCTGTCCATTTATAAAAACTCACTTCATCTTTACACCACGAAAGAATTGTACTTGCATCATCTTCTTTATATTGTCTCAATCTCAACATATACCAACTCTCCAATTATTAATTTATCAAATAGATGAACCATTCGATACATTTATTATACAATATTTTTGATTAAAATACATATATTCCTTTAAATTATAAATCAGTTTATATTTTTAAAAAGTGACACATGATCTTTTAATTCAATAAAACCATTTTTCTGATAAAATTTATAGGCTGGAGCAGTTCTTTCTGTTTGTAAAAAAATACACGATATTTTTTTAGTCTTAATATATTCTTCGATTTCTTGCAAAAAAATCGTTCCTAATCCATTACCTTGTTTTTCAGCTTTAATACAGAATTCAGAAATATAATATTGAGTTCCAACATACCAGTGCATTATACTTCCCATTGACAAACCTATTAAATTATCATCCTCAAATAGGCCTATAACCAATGAATTTCTGTTACCTATCAAATCCATAATGTATTCATGGAGCTGTAAAGTATCACTCCAATCATCATTCCAAGGCTCATTTGTAAATACTTCTGTAAACAAAAACTTAATTTCTTCTATATTTTTAACGCTTAATTCTTTTATGTAAGTCATATTTAATACCCCTTAAATTCCAATACATTTCTCCTATACAACTAATTATACCATTTTAAAAATTAAGATGCAATAATCTGATATTCTTTCTGCAGATTATTGCATCTTTTTTTATTTTGTATTATTTTTTATTTGCTTTTAAAGATATTTCATCGATTCTCTTTTTTCTCTTCCTTTTTTGGTTTAAATGAAAATCCTTCTTTTATGGTTCTCATCGTCGCTGTTGGTTTACTGTCAATGGAATTCATCATGGCCTCATAAGGTGATGTTGAATTGGTTGTATTTGATGATGAATCAGAATTATCAGAATTGTTTGTTGATATCGGATTATTATCGTCCATTATCTTTAACTCCTCTCTGCTAAAATAAGAATAATAAAAAAGAACAAGGTTATGCAGACCACTCCAATAAGGTAAACTTTATATGCAGAATTGAGCATTTCAGCCTTCTTGTTATTTGACTTTTCAAGATTATCAATGTAATCACTATAATATTTTATCGTATCCATTCTTAAATCTAGTGGAGTTTTTTCAATTTTATCTGCATTATATTTATTTTTTATAGCACGAAATATCTCCATACCAGTTGGAAAATAGTTGCCTCTTACAAATAATTGTACATCAACTGCAAAATACAAGCTAAAACACAATATAGTTCCAATAGCTATATAGCCAATTACTATTACACATGAACTAATGACCTTATTAGCAATTAAAAATGCTGATATCGCATTAATAAAAACAAAAGTTGCTGTTATATATTTTATCAAGTAATCTGATTTAGTCAATAATAAAGATGATCGATTTGTTTCTTGATCGTAGGATTTAATTGTTACTCTTAATATTTCATCAAATATAGCTATGGTATTATCATTAATCATTTATCTATCACCTCTGTAATTATTATAACACTTTTTTGAAAGTATGTAAAGTCGACTTATTCATTCGGTCCGTATAAAGTTTTATTGTAATTTTAAAAGCAAAAAAACATTCAACAAAACAACCCTTTCATTTACAGCCTCAACTGAAATGAAAGGGTTTATTTTATTTATTTTTGATTTTAAAAAGGTAAATCCCAATTTAAATCATATTAACCGTGAATAACTCCACTTTGAATAGCTGCTTGTGCTGCTGCTAATCTTGCAATTGGAACACGGAATGGTGAACAAGAAACATATGATAATCCTATTCTATGACAGAATTCAACAGTAGAAGGATCTCCACCATGTTCTCCACAAATACCTAGTTTGATGTCAGGTCTTGTTTGTTTACCTAATTTAACAGCCATTTCAACTAATTTACCAACACCTGTTTGGTCAAGTTTTGCAAATGGATCTGCTTCGTAAATTTTCTTTTCATAGTATGCATTTAAGAATTTTCCAGCGTCATCACGAGAAAAACCAAATGTCATTTGTGTTAAATCGTTTGTACCAAATGAGAAGAATTCAGCTTCTTTAGCAATTTCATCAGCTGTTAAAGCAGCTCTAGGAATTTCTATCATAGTACCAACTTTATATTCTATTGTTACACCAGCTGCTGCTATTTCAGCATCTGCTGTATCTGTTACGATTTTTTTAACATATGCAAGTTCTTTAATATCTCCTACAAGTGGAATCATGATCTCTGGAACTGTATTCCATTCAGGATGTTTTTTACTTACATTTATAGCTGCTTTAATAACTGCTCTTGTTTGCATAGCAGCTATTTCTGGATAAGTAACAGCTAAACGGCATCCACGGTGACCCATCATTGGATTGAATTCATGTAATGATTCAATTATTGATTTTATGTCAGCAACTGTTTTGCCTTGTGTTTCAGCTAATAAAGCTATATCTTTTTCATCTGTTGGAACGAACTCATGTAGAGGAGGATCCAAGAAACGAATTGTTACAGGATTTCCTTGTAGAGCTTCATATAACTCTTCAAAGTCACTTTGTTGCATTGGTTCTAATTTAGCAAGTGCAGCAACTCTTTGTTCAACAGTTTCAGAACAAATCATTTCACGAATAGCAGGAATTCTGCTTGGTTCAAAGAACATATGTTCTGTACGGCAAAGACCAATACCTTCAGCACCGAATTCAACAGCTTGTTTAGCGTCTTTTGGTGTGTCAGCATTTGTTCTAATTTTTAATACTCTGTAGTTGTCAGCCCAAGCCATGATTCTACCAAATTCTCCACCTATAGAAGCTGCAACTGTTGGAAGAGCCTCACCATAGATGTTTCCTGTAGAACCATCAAGAGAAATATAGTCGCCTTCTTTATATGTTTTTCCAGCAAGATCAAATTTCTTGTTAGCTTCATCCATTTTGATTTCGCCACAACCAGAAACGCAACATGTACCCATACCACGTGCAACAACTGCAGCGTGAGATGTCATACCACCACGAACTGTCAATATACCTTGAGAAACGTGCATACCTTCGATATCTTCTGGAGATGTTTCAAGTCTAACTAGGATTACTTTTTCACCCTTATTAACTTCTCTAACTGCATCTTCAGCTGTAAACACTACTCTACCACAAGCTGCACCTGGTGAAGCAGCAAGAGCATTTGCTATTGGTTTCGCAGCTTTTAGTGCTTTTGGATCAAATTGTGGATGTAGTAAAGCATCTAGTTGTTTTGGATCTATCATAACAACTGCATCTTTTTCTGAAATCATACCTTCATCTACTAAGTCACAAGCAATTTTCAAAGCAGCAGCAGCTGTTCTTTTACCATTTCTTGTTTGTAGCATGTATAATTTTTTGTCTTCAATTGTAAATTCCATGTCTTGCATATCACGATAATGTTTTTCAAGATTACTTGAAATCTCAACAAACTGGTCATAACACTCTGGCATGATATCTTTTAATTGATCTATTGTTTGAGGAGTTCTTACACCAGCAACAACGTCTTCACCTTGTGCATTCATTAAGAATTCTCCGTATAATTTCTTTTCACCTGTAGATGGGTTTCTAGTAAATGCAACACCTGTACCAGATGTATCTCCCATATTACCAAATACCATAGCTTGAACGTTAACTGCTGTACCCCATGAAGAAGGAATATCATTCATTCTTCTGTAGTATATAGCTCTTGGGTTATTCCATGAACGGAAAACAGCTTTTACTGCTCCCATTAATTGTTCCTTTGGATCTGTTGGGAAGTCTGAACCTATTTTAGATTTGTATTCTGCTTTAAATTGTTCAGCAAGAGTTTTCAAGTCATCAGCTGTTAAATCTGTATCTTGAGTAACTCCTTTTTCTTCTTTCATTTTATCAATCAATTCTTCGAAGAATTTTTTACCAACTTCCATTACAACGTCAGAATACATTTGAATAAAACGACGATATGAATCGTAAGCAAATCTAGCGTTGTTTGTTTTCTTGGCAAAAGCTTCAACAACTTCATCATTTAAGCCAAGGTTTAGGATAGTATCCATCATTCCAGGCATTGAAGCTCTAGAACCAGAACGAACAGAAACTAGCAATGGATTTTCTAAATCTCCAAATTTCTTACCTGTTATAGCTTCCATTTTTGTAATGTATTCCATCATTTCAGCTTGGATATCATCGTTTATAACTTCACCATCAACATAATATTGAGTACAAGCTTCTGTAGAAATTATAAAGCCTTGAGGAACTGGCAATGCTAGTTTTGTCATTTCAGCAAGATTAGCACCTTTACCACCAAGTAACTCTCTCATAGAGCCATCGCCCTCAGAAAATAAATAAACAAATTTTTTGCTCATTGGTCTTTACCTCCAAAAAATATTTCTCTTTTTTAATCCAACAGAATAAATTTAAGTATTCTGTATCGGACACGTTATATATTATAACACATAAAATTTATAATTTCTATAGATTTAAGAAAAATAACAATAATTTTTTATATTTTGTTTAAAATATATCATGCTTTTTTGAATTGTTGTTAAAAATTAATCAAGAAAATTTATTCCCCAGTAGATTGTCTTAACACCAATTTATGATTAACTATACATTTCCCTTTATTTTTATTTTTATATGTTAAATTTTCTATTACTTTTTCTATTACTACACAGCCCATATAAAAGCATGGCTGTTCAACTGTACTTATAGTGGGTATAAACATTTCTGTTAATGAAACATTATCAAAGCCCATAATATCTATATCTTTTCCAACCTTAATTCCCATTTCATTTGCTTTAATTATTGCACCCACAGCAATTAAATCCGAAACAGCAAAAATGGCCGTTGGCTTTTCTTCCAGCTTATAAAACCCTTCTAAAGCATATCCACCATTTTGATAATCATATGAACCTTGGTACAAATATTCTGGTTTAAACTCAATGTTATTTTCTGCAAGTGCTTTAAAATAACCATTTTCCCTTAAAACAGACGATGATGATCTGACATCTGTGGATACCATAGCAATGTTTTTATGACCTTTTTTTATAAAATAGTTTATCGCATCATAACTTGCTTTTTCATTATCTATTCCAACACTTAGTATATTTGCTCCTTCTACGTGTTCGCAACAAAGAGCTATATTTGCTTTTTCACTTATTTCATTTAGTTTTTCTGCATTTAACTTTGTTCCCATTAATATTGCTGCATCTACAGTTCTATTTTCTAGCATGTTTAAAAGTCTTAATTCAGTTTCTTCGTGACTATGACTGGTGCTCATCAAAATATCATACCCAAATTCTGAAGCTTTATTTTGCATACCATGAAGTATTTCACTATAATAAGTTTGCTCCGTAGATGGTATAATAGCTAGAATAACATATGTTTGACACTTTCTTAAATTTCTACCTAAAAAATTAGGTTTGTAACCCAAAGAATCTATTGCATAATTAACCTGTTTTGCTGTATCTTCTGAAACACTTGCACTACTATTTAGTACCCTGGAAACTGTAGCAACTGAAACTCCCGCTAGCTTGGCAACATCTTTTATTGTTGCATTCATCCAAAAACCCCCTATAATATATTAATTATATTTTTAATTAATATAATTAATTTTTAAAAACATCTGTTAAATTATTTTATAAATTAATTCTTGTTAATATTTACTTAAATTTAATTAACATTAAAATACTATGCCCCATTATTTTAAAAATTAATATAAACTCATTTATTTAATTCTAACAAAATCAAATAAATATTTCAATATACAATTTAACTAAATAATATAACCTTTAATGTACACGTAAACGTAACATACTAAAATAAACTAATAAATCCATTTGTTTTAGTGTTTTACTAACGAGAACATTAAAACTAATATATTTTATTCTTTAAATAAAAATTAAATTTTAGATTAAATTTAATTTTTCACTCCATAACGATTCTTTAAATCCTACCAAAACAAATTCATCTGAAATCAACATTGGTCTTTTTATGAGCATTCCATTTGTGGATAATAAATTTAGTTTTTCTTCCTCACTTAAATCGACTAGTTTTTCTTTTAAATTCATCTCTTTATAAAGTATTCCACTTGTATTAAAAAACTTCTTTATATCTAATCCACTCTTAATATACCATTTCTTTAGCTCTTCAATATTAGGATTTTTTTCTTTTATATCTCTAAATTCATAACTTAAATCATTTTCATCTAACCACTTCTTTGCTTTTTGACAAGTAGAACATTTTGAGTAACATAAAAAAATCATGAGTCTAGCTCCTTTTATATATACTTAACACCTTTTTTCTCTAGTTTTTCACGATATAATTTTGCACGTTGTATAAACATAGTATCTATAGATTTAACTATAACAGATACTTTTAGCCCCATTTTCAAAGCACCATTTGCAGTTGCCGCTACACAAGCACCAGCATCTATTCCACAAATTTTAACCTCTGTAATATCGTTTTCTTTTATAAACATTTTCAATTTTTTATTCGAAAATGCATCGGAAAGTTGCTTTTCAAAATAGTTGTCTGAAACAACATTTAATTTATGATATAATTTAGCACCCTCTGTTCCACGCAAAGAATGTCTCACCATAATTTTGTAAAATAAGTTGTTTGGCACAACTTCAGCTACATAAATAATAATATAACCTTCCTTAACAGCCTCTTCAATGCTTGAATTTATATTTCTCGCTAATTTTTCTGGATGTTTAAATTTAAACCTTTTTACATTTCTTTTTTTACATAAATATTCATTTTGTACATCTACAACTAACAACGCCTTAGCCATTATATCAACTCCTCTATGTTTATGATAATTTATATGATACAACTTTTTGTATAAAGTGTCAATTAGATATTTAAAATTTAAATAAAAAAATACATATTTAAGACTTTACTCTTAAATATGTATTTTAGTTAAACTTACCCTAAAATGCTATATTATCGCCCATTAAATATTGCTTCATCAAAGCCAAATCGGCTACATCTACTAATCCATCTTTAGTTATATCCGCCATTTTGTATGCCTTACCACTTAAAATAGAATCTCCTACCAAATGTTGACTTAGCGATACTAAATCCGAGTTATTTATTTTAGCGTCTCCGTTTAAATCTCCATAATTCTCTTTGATCGAAGTACTTGTAGTAGTTTCAACTGTTGTGATAGTAGTTGTAGTAGTCTCTTTAACTTGTGGTTTAACAACAACAGTGTAGTTAACAACACTACTCAATCCACCATTTGTCCCCAATATAACTTCTGAACCTGAACTATAGTCTTTTTGATATAAAATATAAGTTACATTAGGATTACCGTCATCTGTTAAAGTCAACGGTGCTTTTGTCCATGTGCCTAACCAAGTAGGAACATTTATAGCCCTACTATCCAAACCAATGTACACAGTTGCATCGCCATTTAAAATAAAGGTCGCTAAGTCGGAAGTGTAAAGCTTTGAATCACATGATGTCTTTATCCATTCTGAACCTTGTAAAATATAAGGAACACTTGTGAATAAAAACGCCCTATCTCCAAAAACAGAATTCCCTATTTGTAAATTTTGTTGTATTGACCATTTTGAAGCATTGTTATAATCATTTATCTTTAAGGAGCGGATTAAATCTCCGTCTAATTTTGGTGGTTGAGTAGTTACTGTAGTTGTTATTGTGATGGTAGTCGTTGTTGTTTCAACTGATAAATTTGTAGGATTCCAACCATCCGTTCCTTTCAAATAGTTTATTGGTGTATGATTTTTAGCTTCTGAATCACTTAATTGCCTTCTATACGAATTTATATATCCACCTGGACCTGTACTTTTGTATTCATAGAAACGTGCATTTTCTGGGACATTTCCACTCATTGACGTCCAAGGATTTTCTCTAATATGTGCACCCATATAACAATTTTTATATACCACATATGCATCTTGACGCCAAGGACGACCTAAGTATGTAGAACCACTTTTCGCATCACTTGTCAGTTTACAATTATCAAATAAAAATCCATAAGTTGATATATCTGTTGATGCAGCTGTAACATACCCTCCTCTTACTGTTGAAATTATATCACATCTATCAAAAACAGCTATAGCAGAACCAAAAATAAAGTCGGTATCTCCAATTATTTTGCAATTATAATAATACTGTCTTCCGGCGTTTGCATATAGAGTATCTTGATTTGCTGTAAAAACACAATTTATAAATGTATTTTTATCGCCTTTTACATATAAAGCAACCGCTTGTTTACCATCTGTGTTTGTATTTTCATCAAATGAATTTTCTATAGCTATATTTTCAAGAGTTACATTTTTACTTTTTATATAAAAACTTGCTGAGCCAGATGTCCCATATGTTGTTCCATCAGATTTTAATTTTCCGGCATAATTTCCATATGTAACCACAGTTCCAGTATTGCTCTCTCCTATCAATTTTATATTGTCTTTTGATATGTCTACAACTTCTTGATATATTCCGTTTTTTATGTATATTGTATTGCCTGAAACAGCTGCATTTACAGCTTCTTGAATTGTTTTATATTTACCTGTTCCATCTTTAGCTACAATTATATCTGCATTTACAGCCTTTACTGAATAAAATACCGAATCCACAGGAAAAAAAGTGCATATTATTATTGCAATACATAAAAATAATGATGATTTTTTCACTATAATTAACCTCCATATAAAATATTTTTTATCTACTTTATATAATAAACATTATTTTTATTAAATTCAATGATATAATAGTGCACAAATATGAACTATTATACTTTATTATTTATCACAATGTCCTCAACTTAGTAAAAAAGTTAAAGTTTTACTCGATTTTTTCGTAATTTTAACAAAATTCATTTTATTGATAAATCACTTTATTTTTACCTGTTTTCTTTGCTTCATAAAGTCTATCATCAGCAAGTTTTAGAAGACAATTTATATTTTCAGATATCTTTTCTTCAAAATATGCAAACCCAATACTTACTGTAACCATGCCTGATCTATTTTCCTCACTAAAATCAAATCGTGATTCTTCAACTGCCATCCTCATTTTTTCAGCAACTTTAACAGCATCGTTTTTTGGGGTTTCAGTAAATAAAACAACAAACTCTTCACCACCATATCTGCACATCAACTCGTTTGAAACTAGATTTCTTTTAATGACTTCAACTACTTGAATTATTACACTATCCCCAACTATGTGCCCATATGTATCATTTATATTTTTAAAATTATCTATATCAATAATAGCTATGCCTATAGTGATTTTTCTATCCACATTTTTTCGGCATTTTGATCTATTTAAAACTTTATTTATTTCAAAATTTATATATTCATTAAAGTAACGTCTATTGTAGATTCCTGTCAACCCATCTGTTTCTGCTACTGTTTTCAATTTTTCATTTAAAAGCTTAGTTTCTAAGTAAAATTTATAAAAAATAGAAGTAAGTATAGTCATCATGATAACTATATTAAAAAAACCTATTATATCAACAATATCTTTATCAACCTTGTATAACGTAGTAAAGTTAACTGTATATAAATATGCAATTATATACATAACACTTGTCGCAATGACTTCCATGATTTTTTTCTTAATTTTCAAAAATGATGTAAACATAATTACACTGCATACCGCTATAGCATAAAAGCTAAAATTACTTCCCCAACCGATACATATAGTTGCCAACGAACCATGTAGAGAAATCTCTACAATAGCCAAATGATACGCTAAACTCAAATGTCCTTTTTTATTAATAATTAAATTTGATACAAAAATCAAGCAACTGAATACGTTAAAAACCGCCATAAATCGAATTTCAAGAAATAAAAATACAATCAACAATAAAATATGTATTAAAAGACATAGAAAATACAAATGACTTGAAAATAGATAAAACCTTAAATCATCATGTTTTACGTTTTTATTATTAGGGTCAATTATCTTATTAAAATTCATTTTTATCCCTCCATTCATTATAATATTATTATAATAATCGACCCGTATAAAACTTTATAAATATAAAAAATCATTTTATTGCTCTGGATTTTTCTGTTTCTGTTTAACCAATTCCGATGCTCAATGCGATACTAAATCCAAGGTCGACTCCGCAGAGTCGAAACCCCTGCCAAATCTTTGAAGCAAATTTAGCAACTGAATATTAGCATTTTTTTATTTATTTTTTATAAAAATTATTAAAACATCTATATTTTTTTTGTTTTTTTTGATATAATTTATTTATAATAAATTTATAAGGAGAATCACTATGAATAATTTTAAAAAAATCAGTAAATCAATATGTATAACTCTATCTTGCTTATTTGCTTTTAATCTAACCCTTCCAATTACTCAAAGTCATGCCGCTTCAATAATCGCCCATGATCCAAATAGAAACGTGCAAAAAGAAGGTGTTGGAAATCCTTTTAACTACGGAGAACGAAATACCCCAGCAGATGCCAGCGAGGCAGAAATAAGAGCAATCAATCATAAAATGACAGTGCAAGAAGTAAAATACAGCTTATTCAAAGAAATAGACGAGCACTGGGATTTAATAAGAATTAGATTCGGTCAGGATAATCGTGAAATGGTATATGCTTTGTTTTTAGGTATGGGGACTAGAGAATCTACTTTAGGTGGAAATGGTGATGGAGGAGACATAGAAACAGCTTTTTCAGAAGGATTCGGAGTTAGTTCTGCTCATGCATATGGCCCTTTACAAACCGCTGTAACTGCTTTTGCCGACTGCAACCCAACATTCATGAAAGAAAACGTTCCAGAAATGTTTCAGTATTCATTTACCAGATCAAATTTCTATGATTGCATAATTTCAAACCATATGGGAATAAGAAAAACAATACATTTTATACAGTCAGCTATTAATGATTATGATTTAAGTGGTTATCAAGTTGTTAGAGCCGCTTTAAAAGGATTTAATACCGGTTGGGCAAATTATACAGGAGATAACGACGGCTACTATAAAAATTATCCAGATGAAATCATTGCTTTAGCACGTTGGTATTATGAAAATGATCATCTTTATGATAATGTATTTACTTGGACTAATGATACTCGTGTAGACTCATACAGAACCAATGATGTATGGTCTTGGTGGGGTAATGGAGAACCAAGTTTAGAAGAAATAAGCTCTGCGACCTCTTTAATTGGAGATATTAATTTAAATGGTAATGTTAACATTGTAGATGCACTTATTTTAATTAAATATTTATTGGGAAATGAAACTCTATCTAATGAACAAATTAAAGTCGCCGATATAAACGAAGATAACAAAATAGATATTATAGATATCGTACTTCTAAAAAATTTAATCTTGATACAATAACTAAAAAATAGCTACTATTCAACCATATGTATAAATCAAAGATGTTTTACCGAAGGTACAGGGTGACCGGACAATCTCGGTCAATGTCGTCAACTTAGTGAAAAATTAAAGTTTTACTCGATTTTTTTCAAAAAATCGTAGGTTTCCAAAGGGCAACGCCCTTGGTCGCTTTCCGCAGAAAGCGAAATCTTTATGCTTTAAGAGCTTTTTTGCTTCTTTTTGCGATAGAAAAAGAAGCGGAGTTTGAGGCAGGCCTCATAAATTGCCTCAGCAATTTGCTTAAAATGAATAGTAAAAAAATCTCTCAGCTATTTAAAACTGAGAGATTTTTTATTTGAACTTATCCAATAAATAATCAATTAACACATCGCTTTTGTGTAAATTAGAGTTAACTGAAACAACTATTGATTTTTTGGGATTTACAAAACATATTTGACCATATTTCCCACTAGCCATATAACATCCATTTTCATTTGTCCACCAAAAATATCCGTATCCGCAACCCTTTTTATTTGCATCTATTTTATTTGATGTGGCATCTTCTATAAATCCACTAGATATAATTCTGTTATCATTATGAATTCCTTTATTTAGATACAAAATACCTAGCTTTAGCAAATCATAAGTCGAAATCTTCAAACCACTCGCACCAAAGAAATACCCTTCAGGCGATGTTTCATATTCATAATTTTTAATATCTAATGGTGCAAATAATTTTTTATCCATGTAATCTATAAGTTTACATCCTGTTGCTTTTTCTATTATAACACCTATTATATATGCATTTACATTTGAGTAAATAAAGGTTTTGTTTTTGCTCAAGGGCAACTTTAAACAGTAATCTAAATAATTGTTTAAAGTTTTTCTTTCATGTGCAAATAACATTCCTTTTTTATATCCCATACTCATTGTCAATACATCTTTTAATGATATATTTTCAAAAAAAGTTCTATTTGCATCACATAAATTATCCTTAAAATAAAACGAAAGTTTTTCATCAATATTTATATATCCTTCATCTATTGCAATACCTAGTAATGTGGCAATAAAACTTTTTGTTATAGAAAACTGTTCATACAAAAACTCAGAGCGTTCTCTATATTCCCATATTATATTCCCTTTTTCGTAAACAATCATATCATTTACATCTGATTTAAATTTAAACAAATCAAGCATAAGTACCTCTTTTTTAACTATTCATCCACTAAAGGTCAAGTTACGATTTTGTAGGAGTCAACTGTGCTTTCTGGTCACTCTGTACCTTCGGATAAACATCTATATCTTACATATATGGATGAATACCAACTTTTTTAAATATTTAAAGACATTGTACAAATGTACAATGTCTTTATTTTATGGTTTTAGAAGCCCATTCCGCCTTGTGGCATCATTGGAGGTGCTGGATTTTCTTCTTTTATATCAGCTACTAAGCTTTCTGTTGTCAATACCATTGCAGATACAGAAGCTGCATTTTGTAATGCTGAACGTGTAACCTTAGTTGGATCTACAATTCCTGATGAAATCATATCTACATATTCTTCTTTATATGCATCGAAACCATATCCAACTTTACGTGAACGTTTGATTTGTTCTATAATTACGCTACCTTCTAATCCTGCATTTGTAGCTATTTGACGAACAGGTTCTTCAAGTGCTCTTAAAACAATTTTTGCACCTGTTTTTTCATCGCCTTCAAGTTCATCTATAAGTTTTTCTATTTCTGGCATAGCATTAATTAACGCTGTACCACCACCTGCAACAATACCTTCTTCAACTGCTGCCTTAGTAGCTGCAAGTGCATCTTCTATTCTTAGTTTTTTCTCTTTCATTTCAACTTCTGTAGCAGCACCAACTTTGATTACAGCTACACCACCAGAAAGTTTTGCAAGTCTTTCTTGTAATTTTTCTTTATCAAAATCAGAAGTAGTAACTTCAATTTGTGATTTTATTTGAGAAATTCTTTCTTTAATAGCTTCAGAAGTTCCTACCCCATCAACTATAATAGTATTTTCTTTTTGGATAACTACTTGTCTTGCTTTTCCTAACTGTTCTACTTTTGTTTCTTTAAGGTCTAATCCCAATTCTTCTGTTATAACTTCGCCACCTGTTAAAATAGCGATATCTCTTAACATATCTTTACGTCTATCACCAAATCCAGGAGCTTTAACACCAACACAAACAAAAGTTCCTCTTAGTTTGTTTAGTATCAAAGTTGTCAAAGCTTCACCTTCGATATCTTCAGCTATAATTACAAGTTTTTTACCGGATTGAACTATTTGTTCTAACAATGGTAAAATTTCTTGTATTGATGAAATTCTTTTATCTGTAATCAATAAATATGCATCATCAATAACTGCTTCCATTTTTTCTGTATCTGTTACCATATAAGGTGAGATATATCCACGGTCAAATTGCATACCTTCAACTACTTCGCTATATGTTTCAGCAGTTTTACTCTCTTCAATTGTAATAACACCATCTGCTGTTACTTTTTCCATAGCATCCGCAATAAGTTTACCTACTGTTTCATCTGCAGATGAAATTGTAGCAACTCTTGCTATATCTTCACTACCATGAATTTTCTTTGAATTATCAACTATAGATTTAACTGCAACCTCAACTGCTTTTGCAATACCTTTTTTAACAACCATTGGATTTGCACCGGCTGCAATATTTTTCATTCCTTCACGGATAATAGCTTGTGCTAAAAGAGTAGCTGTCGTGGTTCCGTCTCCAGCCGCATCATTTGTTTTTGTTGCTACCTCTTTAACAAGTTGTGCACCCATATTTTCAAATGCATCTTCAAGTTCTATTTCTTTAGCAATTGTTACACCGTCATTTGTTATAAGTGGTGCACCAAATTTTTTATCAAGTACAACATTTCTTCCTTTTGGTCCCAAGGTGATTTTTACTGTATCTGCAAGTTTGTCTATACCTGCTGAAAGAGCTTTTCTAGCTGCTTCTCCATAAATAATATCTTTAGCCATTTTTCATTCTCCTTTTATTAATAATATATAAATTTATAAATAATATTTTAAAAATTAATTACTCAACTATTGCTAAAATATCATCTTGCTTTATAATAGTGTATTCTTGGCCGTCAATTTTAACTTCTGTTCCCGAATACTTACTTGTTAAAACCTTATCGCCTACTTTAACATACATTTTAACTTCATTACCATCAACAAAGCCTCCTGGCCCAACTGCAACTATTTCTGCAACCTGCGGCTTTTCTTTTGCGGACCCCGCTAATATAATACCGCTTTTAGTTGTCTCTTCTGCTTCTGTCATTTTAATAACAACTCTGTCTGCTAATGGTTTAATTTTCATGTTAAGTTCCTCCTTATTAATTTTAAAAAAATATCTTCTTCATTTTTAGCACTCTAAGTATTTGAGTGCTAATTATATTTTATCAAGTTGTTATAAAAAATCAAGTGTATTTTGATATTTCCAAAAAACTTTGTATAAATATATAAAAAAACATTCAAAAAACAAAACAAAATTTACAATTCATACACAAAAAAATTTTAAAGGTAAAAATAGGACAAATTATTAATAAATTAAAAAATATTAATAATTTGTCCACATTTTATTCATATTAAAAACTTGTACATATTTCATTCATATTGTATAATTAATTAGTAAACATATTGATAACAAATTGAACATAAAAATTTAAAAAAATAAAGGATGATTGTTATGTCACTAGGCAAGGTTTTAATAATTGACGACGACAGAAACACATGTAATATATTAAAGACTCATTTAGAAAAAGAAGGTTGTAGCGTAATACTTGCACATGATGGTGAAGAAGCTCTTTTAAAATTCACTGCACTAAAACCTAACATCGTATTGATGGATGTAATTATCCCCAATATAGATGGATGGCACATATGTAGAGAAATACGTAAAAAATCCAATTTACCACTTATTATGATTACATCAAAAAGCGAAACCTTTGATAAAGTTTTAGGTTTAGAACTTGGTGCCGATGATTATATAGTAAAACCATTTGATATAAAAGAAGTAATAGCTAGAATAAAAGCAGTTTATAGACGCTCTGGTCAAATACCAAATGAAATTGAAGTTAGAGAAGTAAAGTATGATAAACTATCTGTAAATATGACTAAATATGAATTAAAGGTAAATGGGATTATTAAGGAAGCTCCCCCAAAAGAACTAGAACTTTTATTTTATTTAGCCTCTAACCCAAATAGAGTCTACACCCGAGATCAACTTTTAGATGAAGTTTGGGGATTTGAATATTATGGTGATTCAAGAACTATAGATGTTCATATAAAGAGATTAAGAGCAAAACTTGATGGCACATCTAGAAAATGGGAGTTAAAGACAGTTTGGGGTGTTGGATATAAATTTGAAATTTTAGAAGACTAACATTACTATTCATACCTATGTGTAAAGCAAAGACGTTTTGTAGAATGTCTAGAGCAAACGAAAAAACCTATAAAGTCATTACTATTCAGCCTCTAAAGGGAAAGTTTACTGTTTTACAGAGTGTCGACTCTGTGGAGTCGACCAGGCTTTCGGTAAAATATCTCTGCCCTATACATATGGCTGAATAGAAACTATTTGTTATAAAAATCAATTTATATAGGGAGAATAAACAAAATGAATTTAGAAAAAGATGATAGTGCATTTGAAAATCTAAATGAAACTAATCAAAAAAAAGAAAATAAAAAAGTTCATACCATCTATTTTGATAAAAATATAGATCATTATATAACCCCTTATTCATATAATTTTGAAATTAAAAAAGATAAAAAAAACAATATCTTAACAAAGGTTTTTTTAATCATTCTTGTTTTAGCTATTTCAATTTTTGCTTTTACAACGGCAATATATGATATGATCTCAACAACACCCCATGAAAACATAATTGAAAATGAAGATGAATCTATAAAACTAAATTTAAACGAAAAACCTGTACTTGAAGAAAAAACAAAAGATAGTTCTGGACGTTACACAACTGTTGGCATTGCGGAAGTTGTTAGCCCTTCCATAGTCGAAATTTTAACATTTGACGAAAACGAAAATTCCCCTAAAGGAAATGGCTCAGGTATAATTATAGATAGCGAAGGCATTATTATCACAAATTCACATGTAATTGTTGATTCTAGTAAAATCAAGGTTAAATTATTAAGTACATTAAATACATATGATGCTGAAATAATCGGTAGAGATTCTAAAACCGATCTTGCTGTAATAAAAATTTCTGCTGATGAAAGATTAATCCCTGCTGAGCTAGGTAATTCTGATTATGTTCAACTTGGTGAACAAGTTATGGCAATAGGAAATCCTGGTGGTTTATCAGGAAGTATAACTGGAGGTTATGTTTCTGGATTAAATAGAATGATCAGAACAGATAGCACTGGTTATGAAATGAATTGTATTCAAACCGATGCCGCTATAAGTCCTGGAAACTCTGGCGGTGCACTAGTAAATATGTATGGCCAAATAATCGGAATTACTTCTTCCAAATATGTAAATTCAAGTTTTGAAGGTTTAGGGTTTGCAATAACAATTAATGAAGCAAAACCTATTATTGAGGAATTGATTGAAAACGGTCACATATCCGGCAGATTTAAGATAGGAATTTCTTTTATAGAAACAGAACTAATTTCAACAGAAGAAGAACCTATCCCAGAAGGCATTATTATAGATAAAATCAACGATGATGCAGATATAGCAAAAAGCGGTTTAAAAGCAGGTGATATAATAACTAAAATAGAAGATACACCTATAAAAAACTATGATTCGCTAATGATTGCAATAAAAAAATATGAATTTAAAGCAAATGACACAGTAAATGCAACAGTTATAAGAATTAACGACGACAATACTCAAAATGAATTCAAAATCAAATTCAAATTAATGCCTGACACATCTGGCGATTATTAAAAAATTTTATATTAACCTTAAAGCAACTAATTTTACACTTTAGTTGCTTTGTTTATTTTTCACAATAAAAAAAATATTCAAAAAAAAATATATACATTTTCAACAAATTTAAATATTTCTATTGACTTTTGAGCATAATAGTGTTAAATTATAGTTAGCACTCAAACACTTAGAGTGCTAACTAAGATGGCTTTTCAAATAATTGGAGGTGAAGCAATGGACGAAAGAAAACTGACAATATTAACAGCTGTAATAGACGAATATATTTTAACTGGTGAACCTGTTAGTTCAAAGACCATTGCTAATCTACTAAAAATAAAAGTTTCAGCGGCCACCATAAGAAATGACATGGTTGTACTTGAACAACTAGGCTACCTTGAACAACCTCATACATCTGCTGGAAGAATACCAACATTTACAGGTTATAAATTATATATAGATAAGTTAATGCGTCCTAAAAAGCTAACAGATGAAGAATGCATATTACTTGATAAAATGTTGAAATCAGATGAAAATTCAACTGAAGAATCCTTAATCCAAAGTGCAACAAAGGCATTGGCAGAATTAACACAATGTGCTGCAGTTGTTGCAAATTCTTCACCAAAATTTTCAGTGATTACAAAAGTCGAGGTAATACCTACGGGAAAAAGAGTATATGTAATACTCCTTATAACCTCAAGTGGAACTATAAAAAATAAAGCCTGTAGATTACAGTTTGATTTAGATAACGAACAGCTAAGTTTTTTTACTCAATATATTCAAGATAATTTACAGGGTGAGTCTATTGAAAATATTTCCGAAGAAAAATTAAATCAACTTATAACCGCACTTAGTTCTTATATGATAACTTTGTCCCCTCTTATAAAGGGAATTTGTGAATTATCTCGTGATCTATTGCAAAATGATTTACTGGTTAGCGGAGAAAAAAATCTACTATCTTATCAAGAGTTTGATAAGATGGAAATAGTTAAGTTTATAGAACATAAAAATGAATTTGCAACTCTTTTAAATGAAAGTTTTAGTGGAATTCAAGTTCTATTTAGTGAAGAAAATGATAACCTGATAATAAGTAATTCGAGTATGATTGTTTCAAAATATCAAAAAGGTGATAAAACAATGGGTTCCTTGGGCATAATAGGGCCAATGAGATTAGATTATTCTAAAATAATTCCATATATAGAGTATTTTACACAAAAAATAACTTCTCTTCTTTCAGAAGAAGACGATGAAAATAATGATTAATAGAAAGGATATTCAAAAATGAGCGAAAATTCTAATAAAGAAGTAGAAACTTTTGAAGATGAAATTCAAAATGAGCCTTTAGAAGAAAATGCAGATGCAAAAGATAATAATATAGAAGTTTCTTATAGCGAAGAGCAAATTGATGAAAATGAAGAAATTGAAAACGAAAAATTCAAAAAACTTGAAAGCGATTTAAAGTCTGAAAAAGATAAATATTTGAGATTGTTTGCAGAATATGACAACTACCGAAAGAGAACTTCTAAAGAAAAGATGGAGTCTTATGGTGATGCCACAGCAAAAACAATTTCAGAAATACTCCCTATAATAGATAACTTTGAAAGAGCTATCGAAGTTCCCTGTAGTGACGAAAATTATCAAAAAGGAATTGAAATGATATTTTCTCAACTTATGGATATAATCAAAAAAATAGGAGTTCAAGAGATTGAATCATTAAATAAACCATTTGATCCAAACCTTCACAACGCAATAAAACAAGTTGAAAATGAAGAGTTAGAATCAAACATAGTATGTGATGTTTTCCAAAAAGGATACAAGCTTGGCGATAGAGTAATTCGACATGCAATGGTATCTGTAAATAACTAGTTAAATTTTAATTTAAATAAATTTTTAGAGCATATAGATTTAGAAAGGATGAATTTTTTATGGGAAAAATTATCGGAATTGACTTAGGAACAACAAACTCTTGCGTATCTGTTTTAGAAGGAGGAAATGCAGTAGTTATTCCTAACTCTGAAGGAGCAAGAACTACACCTTCTGTAGTTGCTTTTTCAAAAACTGGAGAAAGACTTGTAGGACAAGTTGCAAAAAGACAAGCTATAACAAATCCAGATAGAACTGTTAGTTCAATCAAAAGACATATGGGAACTGATCACAAAGTTGATATAGATGGAAAGAAATATACACCACAAGAAATTTCAGCTATGATTTTACAAAAGTTAAAAACAGATGCCGAAGCTTATCTTGGTGAAAAAGTTACTGAAGCTGTTATTACTGTTCCTGCTTACTTTACAGACTCACAAAGACAAGCAACAAAAGATGCAGGTCAAATAGCTGGTTTAACTGTTAAAAGAATTATAAACGAGCCAACTGCAGCTGCTTTATCATATGGCGTTGATAAAGAAGAAGACCAAAAAGTTATGGTTTATGACCTTGGTGGTGGTACTTTTGACGTTTCTATTATAGAAATGGGAGACGGCGTAACTGAAGTTTTAGCTACTGCTGGTAACAACCATCTTGGTGGTGATGATTTTGACCAGAGAGTTATTGACTGGATGGCAGCAGAATTCAAGAAAACTGAAGGTATAGATTTAAAAAATGATAAAATGGCAATGCAAAGATTGAAAGAAGCTGCTGAGAAAGCAAAGATTGAACTTTCTTCTACACCTACAACAAATATAAACTTACCTTTCATTACAGCTGATGCAACTGGTCCAAAACATTTAGATTTAACTCTATCTCAATCTAAATTCAATGAACTTACAGCCGATTTAGTACAAGCTACAATGGGTCCTGTAGATCAAGCTCTTCGTGATAGTGGATTGAGTCCAAGTGATTTACACAAAATATTGATGGTAGGTGGTTCATCTAGAATTCCTGCTGTTCAAGATGCAGTTAAAAACAGACTAAATAAGGAGCCATTCAAAGGTATAAATCCTGATGAATGTGTAGCCTTAGGTGCAGGATATCAAGGTGGTGTTCTTGGTGGCGATGTTAAAGAAGGATTATTGCTACTAGACGTTACTCCTCTTTCACTTGGTCTTGAAACAATGGGTGGTGTATGTACTAGAATTATAGAAAGAAACACTACTATTCCAACTAAAAAATCTCAAGTATTCTCAACTGCTGCTGATAACCAGTCTGCTGTTGATATTAACATTCTTCAAGGTGAACGTGAATTTGCAAAAGATAATAAACAACTAGGTATGTTTAGACTTGATGGTATAGCACCAGCACCAAGAGGAATTCCTCAAATAGAAGTAACTTTTGACATAGATGCAAATGGTATCGTTCATGTATCTGCAAAAGATTTAGGTACTGGAAAAGAACAAAATATATCAATTACAGCTTCTACAAATATGAACAAAGACGAGATAGAAAAAGCTGTTAAAGACGCTGAAGCATTTGCTGAAGAGGATAAAAAACGTCGTGAAGAAGTTGATACAAAAAACAACGCTGAAAACCTTGTTTTCCAATGTGAAAAAGCACTAGGTGAATTTGGTGAAAAAGTTAGTGCCGACGAAAAGTCTTCTATTCAATCAAAATGTGATGAATTAAAAGAGTCCATCAAAAATGATTCTGTTGAAAATATTAAAACAAAAACAGATGAATTACAAAAAGCTTTTTATGAAGTATCTTCAAAAATATATCAACAAGCAGGTGCGGCTGCAAATCCACAAGGAGAAGAACCACAACCTGATTTCTCTAATTTTAATGAAGAAAAAACTGATGACGATGGAGTCGTAGACGCTGATTACACCGAAGCATAATAACAAAATTTTGAGATTGAGTTGCTATTCAGCCTTAAAAGGTAAAGTTTACGATTTTGTAGGAGTTTCGACTCTACGGAGTCGACCGGACTTTCCGGTCGTCCTGGACCTTCGGCAAAAATATCTCTATCTTAACACATATAGCTGAATAATAACTAGATTAATAGGGTGGATTCTTATCCACCCAAAATCTATATAAACTTAAATATTCTCAATATATTTCAACATTTTTAATTGGAGGAAAATATGGCAGAAAAGAGAGATTATTATGAAGTCTTAGGCGTTTCAAAAAACGCTTCAGATGAAGACATAAAAAAAGCATATAGAGCTTTGGCAAGAAAATATCATCCAGATATGCATCCAGATGATAAAAATTGTGCTGAAAAGTTTAAAGAAGTAAGTGAAGCATACGAGGTGCTTTCTGACTCTTCTAAAAAGGAACGTTACGACCAATTCGGACATGCTGGAGTTGACCCAAACTATGGCGGTGGAGGTTTCAACGGCGGTTTCAATGGTGGTTTTAATCCTTTTGGAGATATGGGCGACATATTTGATAATTTATTTGGAGGAGCTTTTGGTGGCTCTTTTGGTGGCGGTAGTAGAGGCTCAAGTGCAAATGCACCAAGAAAAGGACAAGATGTAAACACAAATATAATTATTTCATTTATGGAAGCATGCAATGGTAAAAAGCAAGAAATTAATATAAATCGCATGGAAAATTGTAGTGAATGTGGAGGAAGTGGTGCTGCAAAAGGATCTACACCACAAACGTGTTCAGAATGTCATGGTCAGGGAGTTGTAAAAGTAACTCAAAGAACGCCATTTGGAATGATTTCTTCACAAAAAGCCTGTCCTAAATGTGATGGTAGAGGGAAAACTATATCATCTCCATGTTCAAAATGTAGTGGAAAAGGTCGAATTCGAGTTACAAAATCCATAGCAGTGGACATTCCAGCAGGTATAGATAACGGTCAAACCTTGCGTGTATCTGGTCAAGGTGATGCCGGTGTAAATGGTGGTCCTAGCGGTAACCTTAACGTTACTGTCCAAGTTAAAGCACATGAAGTATTTCAACGTGATGGTTTTGATATTCATTGTGAAATTCCAATTACATATATGCAAGCTGTTTTGGGAGACGAAATAACAGTTCCCACTATAGATGGTAACGTAAAATATACTGTGACTGAAGGAACTCAAACCGGAACTATATTCAGGCTTCGTGGAAAAGGTATAAAAAAACTTCACCGCTCAGATAGAGGTGACCAGTATGTTAAGATAAATGTAGAAGTTCCAAAAAACCTAACAAAACACCAAAAGGATTTACTTAAATCATTTGAAGCATCATTAGAAGAAAAAAATTATGCAAAACGTCAAACTTTTTTTGATAAACTAAAAGGTATGTTTGCTGGTTGAAAGAATCTTCATCCTAGATCAAGTAATTCTTAATTAAAAAAACACCATTTGAATAAATTACTTATTCAAATGGTGTTTTTTTATATCTATTCAGCCATATGTATAGGACAGTGATGTTTTATCGAAGATCCAAGGCGAACGGACAATGTCGTCAACTTAAGGAAAAATTTAAAGTTTTACTCGATTTTTTTTCAAAAAATCGTAGGTTTCCAAAGGGCAACGCCCTTGGTCGCTTTCCGCAGAAAGTGAAATCTGTATGCTTCAAGAGCTTTTTTGCTTCTTTTTGCGATAGAAAAAGAAGCGGAGTTTGAGGCAGAGCTTCATAAATTGCTTCGTTACTATTGTTTTTCAAACACAGCTGTTATTTCAATATTTTCTTTTAAATCTAATTTTACAGTTGACTCTTTACTATTCACCGAACCAGTCCATTCTACAAACTTATACCCTTCCTTTTCAACTGCTGAAATTTCTATAGGATAATCAGTAAAATATTTACCTATCCAGCTTCCGTCTCTAAAGGTTGGTAATGTTGTATTTACTTTTATCAATCCGCTTTCACCATTATTTATTTTTAAAGTTACATCAACAGTTTTTCCACTAAGATTTAAATTTTTTGCAAGCATCTTAACTATATGATCTCCTCTATTATTCAAAAAAAGTTTAACACTTTCAACTTCTTGATCATAAAACTCGATTGTATCATTTTCCCACGAAGCCAACCAAATAGGGCCAAATCTCTTATGTTGTTCATTCATAAGTGGTCTGTAAATTTTAACAAGTTCATCAAACTTTTCAATTGCATTTTCCTTTTTAAAATTTTCATTTGCAATATCCATAAATGTTGTTGTAAATCTCTTTTTAAACTCATCGTTTTTAACTAAATTTTTAAATAAAATTACACGTTTTTCATCCGCTGCTTTACCTGACAATACTGATAACGCATGACTTAACGTGTCTTCTTCATATGTCTCTCCATTAGAATATATTCCAAGTGAATAATCTGTATCATACATAATCCAACGCCATTTTCCATCTTGATATGGCTTTTCAGTAATAGTTCTAGAACGCCATAATTTATAGTTATTATGATACTGCATCCAGTCTATATTTGCTATATATGTTTCCACACAATAAAAATCTATAAAGCTCTGAATATCCATCATTCCAGAAATTTTATCATAATTTTCTTTTAAACTTAAATCATTATCATTTGCAAACGATAAAAGATCTTCATAAAATTTTATATCCTCTTCATTTCCTTCTTCTAACGCTCCAACTTTAATCATAACAACATCTTCTTTAGGTATATCATAATGTGTTTGAATAAAATCACTGTTTTGGTCTTCTCTTATATTATATATTCCCCAATATTCACCGTTTATAAATACAATTATTGGTCTATATGCTTGTGTAGAATAGCTTCTATCTGCTGTGATACTTTGTACAAAAATATCTCTTGACTTTGTATATTCATTATCATTACCACCATTTCTAATTATGATTCTATCATAACTAGTAACAGGGTTAGTATCATCACCTTGCTTTAAATTATTGGGAATTATTTCATACTCTAAATCCTTCATTCCATAATCTTTTCTCGCATATAATTTAAAGCTTTTTTGTGAATAAGATCTAGTAGCCTTTCCATGCATACGCATCCCCATATCACCCTCAAAGCCTAACTTACCATCGTTTTCGAAGAACTGCACATGTGCTTTTCTTTCCCAATCTGCACCTTTCTGAGAATAGTTTCCTGGGAAAGTCCATGTCTCTGGTGATTGTGGATTACCGCCTTGTTCTACCCATTCATCATATACTTTACCTTGTATGTATATCCCTTTTTCATAGTCAAATAAATCATCTGGATTTAAAGACAATGACATAACTGCAAGATTATTATATTGTTTTTTCATATCAATACCAACAAAATATGTGTTTATAGCAGACTTGCTTCTAGTACCATTTTTATCTATAGCAATGGCCTTAACAACAGTTGCCTTTGTAACTTTATCTTTTGGAATAAATTCTTGTGGTGCAATACCTTCTATATTTGAATAGATATTTTTTTCGTCACTTCTATCAGATATGGTACTTTCTTTTTCGTATTTTTGAGAGCTAGCACTTGGCTCGCTTCCATCTATTGTATAATAAATATCATAATCTTCCGAATCACAGTAAAGTTTTAAAGATACATCTTTATCATAAAAACCACCATCTATCGAGAATTTTGGTGTTTCCAAATCCTCATTTACATTCTCATCCACTTCAATATTTACTGTTTCATCATCTTTTTCTGAATCCACTTCATCCTTACTCTTTGTAGATGTAACTTCTGTTGCTTGTGAAGTTTCACTACTGCTTTCAATTTTTACTTCACCTTTACAAGCAGAAAATAAACTTACTAATAATAAGGACAAAATACCTATTAATATTTTTTTTCCATTCATTGCAACTAACCACCTTTTGGTATTTATATATTTTAACTTATTTTTGTTAAATATCAAAATAAAATGTATTTACATTGTACCATAACCACTAAATAATCACAAGTATTTTTTGAATTTATCTATGATTTTTAATAGGCAAAATCAATATATAAATTCACCTATTAATTACTGTATAATTTTTTTATTGACAATAAAATCTTCATATAGTATAATAATTGTAATAAAAAAGATAGTACGCTTAATATTTTATAAAGGAAGTGATAAATATGATCAATATTGATTTACAAAGTCGAGTCCCTATATATGAGCAAATATACAAAAAAATATCCGAATTAATTATTAAAGGTGTTTTACATGAAGGAGACCAAATTCCTAGTGTAAGAAGTCTAGCCAAACAGCTAGGCATTAACCCCAATACAGTTGCAAAAGCATACCTTGAATTAGAAAGAACAAATATAACTTATTCACTATCTGGAAGAGGTAGTTTTGTTGGTAAGATAGATCAAGAACATATAAAAAGTTATATTTTATTTGATTTTGACCATTGTGTAAGAGAAGCTTTAACTTCTGGATTAACAAAAAACGAATTGATAGATTATATTAAAGAGGTGGAATTATAATGATTGAACTAAAGCAAGTTGTAAAAAAATTTGATAAAACCCCTGTTCTTAATTCTATAGATTTAACTATTGAAAAAGGAACCGCATATGGTCTGCTTGGTTCAAACGGTGCAGGCAAATCAACCATATTACGTCTTATAAGCGGTATATATAATCAAGAAGAGGGTCAGGTTTTAGTAGATGGTAAAACTGTTTTCGATAACAATGACACAAAGAAAAAAATCTTTTTTATAAACGATGAAACTATTCAATTTTCAAAATACACCCTACTTGAATTAAAAGATTTTTACAAGAAATTTTACGCCAACTTTTCCGAAAAAATTTTTGAAAATTTAATAGAAACCATAAAATTACCACTAAATAAAAAAATACGTACATTTTCTAAAGGTATGAAAAGGCAAGCAATTGTCGCAATAGCTTTATCTTGTCAAACAGAATATCTTTTACTTGATGAAGCTTTCGACGGATTAGACCCTACTATGAGAATAATAGTGAAGAAAATACTAGTAGACGCAATGATTGACAGAGAATTAACAGTAGTTATATCCTCTCATAATCTAAAAGAGATAAATGAACTATGTGATACCGTTGCTTTACTTCATAAAGGGGAAATGGTTTTTTCAAGAAACTTAGATGATATAAAAAGCAACATCCATAAAATACAAGTCGCTTTTTCAAATGAATATAATAAAAACATATACTCAAAAGATGACTTTAACGGCTTAGATATATTACATTTTGAAAAAAACGAAAGTATATACCATTTAATTATCAAAGGAGACATAAGTATTATTAAAAAAGAAATTATGAAAAAGAAACCACTAATTTTAGATATACTACCTTTAACTTTAGAAGAAATATTCATATATGAAATGGAGGGCTTGGGATATGAATACCATCCAATTGAAAAATAAATCCAACTGTATGTGTTGCCAAAATTTCCTTTACAAATTAAAAATAAATAAGAAATTTTTTATTATTTCTATAATACTGCAATTGACCGCTGTGCCACTTTTTTATATCAGTCAAATTATAGATTCAATAAATTTAGATGACACTGTTTTTAACAGTGAATTTTATGATATCATAAGCTTTATAAGCCTTATATGTGCTACTTTTATAGGTGTAGTAATTGCCTTTAACAATTTTAGCTATCTTTATAAAAAATCTGAAGTGGACATGATTTATTCTTTGCCTATAAACACTAAACAGAGATTTTTAAGTGATTTCTTTTCTGGTTTACTTATATATTTAGTTCCATACTTATTTTCTTCTATTTTTAGTTTTATAATAAACAATACAGGTCACTTGATTTCAAAAAACTGGGATAAAGATTACAGCTTTCTTTCTAATTTTTCATTAATACATTACTATATCTATGGATTACTTATAATGATAATGCTATATACCATAACTGTTTTCACATTATCTTGTTGTGGAAGTATATTTGAAGGTGTAATATATAATATCATAGTAAATGTTAGTATCCCGTTAATTCCCACAGCAATCATTTTGATTTTTTTTGATAAAGTTTATGGATTAAACTTAGAATCATTAATGATTTCAAATGTAATTTATTCTAGCCCTATAGGGGGCTTAATTTCTCTTTTAAGACACTCAACTTTAAGTGATTATTTTTTTAGTAGCACACATTATAACTTTTCTCATTTCTTTCTTCTATGGGTTACTTTATACTTAATAAACATAATTATATATTTCGTCCTAACTTATTATATATACAAAAAACGAAAAAGCGAGGATGTAGGAAATCCTTTTACTTTAAAACTTTTCTACCATATAAATTTGTATATTATCTTAATATCCATAATATCTTTATTTTTAAAAAGTAAATATATAATTCCTGCAATTATTTTATCAGCCATTATATTTATAATATTTGAAACCATCACCAAAAGAGGTTTTAAAACTTTTCTTGTACCTTTAGTAAGATATGTTTCTATATTTGCAATATCCGTAGTTTTAGTCCTAACCGGAAACGCTGCAAATGGATTTGGGTTAGAACGATATATTCCTTCTGTGAATAATATAAAGCTATTGTCTCTAAGTTCCGATCAAATTGCACCTTTAAACACTTATAATTATGAAGATTACACACCACTTATAATTACTGATAAAAAATACATACAACTAATAACTCAAGCAAACCAAAAAATGATCGACAAAAAAGCAAAATTAAGCTTTGAAGAATACTCTATGTATCAATATTTTAACTATTTCACAATTGATTATTATTTTAATTTTGGATTAAATTTAAGCAAATCTTATTCAATAGATAATGAAATAAACTACATGCTTTCTGAACTTTCATTAAGTGATGAGTATGCTGAAATGTTAATTAAAAATTTACACTCATCTCTAAACCCCAAAAATAATGATTTGGAACGAACAAAATATATGTCTATGAATTTTTCAACCATGAGTATAAGTTCCAAATTAGGTAGTACTTCTCATTCAGAAAAATTCAATCCAACAAAAGAGTTTAAAGAAAAATTATGTAATGCATATAAAAAGGATTGGCTAGAACAAGATTTAGAGCAACTTTTGAAACCAGATGATACTTTACTTATAATCAACGATTTATTTCCTGTATTTTCTCATTTCAATAACACTATAAATTTACTGGCTGAAAACAAATATTTACATGAAGATTCTCTCTTAAGTACAAGCATCACACAATTAAAAAACAATTTTAATAATAAAAATGATTATAGTTCAAACATATACATTCATCCTCCTTCACATTATCAATTTTCTAATAACACCAAATATATATTTACACAAAAACCAGTTAATTTGGATATATATACTCTTTTAGAATGGACAAAAGAAATGGATGAAATCATTAAAAAAGTTCAGCCTTATTATTTTACAAATGAAGACTGTTATACTATCACTATAAATGGACGTCTATATGCTATCCCAAGTGAGTATACATCAAAAGTAGAAAAAATATTTAATGAGTATTGCTCAATGGATACAAATGCATTCAATGGATATAAAACTGAAATAGTCAGATATTCTAAAACTAGTTTGTATGAACATTATCGTGATAAATATAATTCCTATGATTCTTTTGTAGAGGCAATTTTAAAAAATCAGATAACAGATATAAAACAATATATAAATTAATAAAAATTTAATCTCTTTATAAGTTATAATTCACCCACATTCATAACACCAAGATATATTCCCCTAAGGTCCAGGGCGACCAGAAAGCCCAGTCGACTCCACAGAGTCGAAACTCTATAAAACCGTGAACTTTACCTTTTTGCGACTGAATTGTAACCTTTGTAATCCAATGTAATCAAAAGTAATCAAAAATTAATTGACTTAGATTATTAAATATGATATTCTGTGATTATGTTATCCATCCAAACATTAATATTGTATACAAAGGAGAGAATAAATTAGATGATAAAAATAAAAAAACATCTTAAATGGACCCAAACAAAAAAAATTCAATACATGAGAAACTTGATAATAATGTTGTTTTTCACTCTATGTTGCTGTGCGTTTTTTATTTTAGGGCTTTTTTTCAATAAAACATCAATTAATACAAACAAAAATAAAAATATTGATTTCGCAAATGCAGCTTCAATAGCAACCCCAACTGTAACCACTGCACCAACTGAGATTATTGAAACTACCACTTCTACCACAGAAAAAATTGTACAACTCAATCAAACACTTGTTCTTTATGATTTGACGAAAAACTTAAAAGCAGAAGAAACTGAATACAAATATTCAAACAGTTACAAATTTAACAAAAACGCAAAAATAAAAGGAATAGAAGTACCTCTTACTAAGACGTCTTTCAATTTAGAGTATAAAGGTATTATTAATGCGAACATAGATTCATCTCTTATTGAAGTTGCTGTTGATAACTACAAAAAAGAAATAACTGTACTTCTTCCAACACCCAAAATAACAAATCACAATGTTTTATCTGAAAGTTTCAGTATAAAAAATAAAGAAGAAAGCATCATAAATCCTGTTTCAGAAAAGGACTATGAAAAAATTTTTTCAGACCAAAATCCAATAATGGAAAACAAGGCTATTACAGATGGCATTTATGATGAAGTAATTCAAAAATATAAAACAGCAATTGTAAATGAACTAAATAAAAACATTGATATAAAAGAATATTTTCAAATCAAATTTATTATATTAGATTAAATATTAAGTTTTCAACAAAAAAATTAATATTTTTTAACTCTTGTTGAAAACTCAGCTCATATTATCGAATGTTTTTTTAGTTTTAAACTTAATTTAACTTTAAATCCACAGTGTTTTCAACACAATGTTGAAAACACTGTGGATTATTTTAATAATTTTATATAGATAAACTCTTGACAATAACCTAAATATATCATAAAATATAATTTGACTACTATTTATTAAGGACGGGATATTAATGTTAAATAATGAAAAAACAATGGATAAAATAGTTTCTCTTTGTAAATCAAGAGGATTTGTTTATGCAGGAAGCGAAATATACGGCGGGTTAGCCAATTCATGGGATTACGGTCCTCTTGGTGTAGAGTTTAAAAACAATGTAAAAAAAGCATGGTGGAAAAAATTCGTTCAAGAAAACCCTTATAACGTTGGTCTAGATTCAGCCATACTTATGAATCCTCAAGCTTGGATAGCCTCTGGTCACGTTGGAGGATTTTCAGATCCACTTATGGACTGTAAAGATTGTAAAACAAGACATAGAGCAGACCAACTTATTGAAGCACAATCTGATGCAAACCCAAATGGCTGGAGTTTTGAACAAATGACCAGTTTTATAAAAGATAATAATATATCTTGCCCAAATTGTAAAAGCAAAAACTTCACAGACATCAGAACTTTTAATCTTATGTTTAAAACTTTTCAAGGTATAACTGAAGATTCAAAAAACGAAATATACTTAAGACCAGAAACTGCACAAGGTATATTTGTTAATTTTGCAAACATACAAAGAACTACTAGAAAAAAAGTACCTTTTGGAGTATGTCAAGTAGGAAAATCATTTAGAAATGAAATAACTCCTGGTAACTTTATATTTAGAATTAGAGAATTTGAACAAATGGAACTTGAATTTTTCTGTAAACCAGATACAGATTTAGAATGGTTCTATTACTGGAAAGACTATTGCAAAAACTGGTTGTTATCATTAGGCTTAAAAGAGGAAAACTTAAAATTAAGAGATCATGATGCAGATGAATTATCGTTTTACTCAAAGGCAACAACTGATATAGAATATCTATTTCCATTTGGTTGGGGTGAGTTATGGGGCATTGCTGATAGAACTGATTACGATTTAAATCAACATATAAAACATAGCGGTAAATCACTCGAATACTTTGATCCAGATGACAATACAAAATATGTTCCATATGTAGTAGAACCTTCACTAGGTGCAGATAGAGTGACTTTAGCCTTTCTTTGTGAAGCATATGATGAAGAAGTTCTTGCAGATGGTGAAACAAGAACCGTAATGCGTTTTCATCCAGCTTTAGCACCAATTAAAGCATGTATTCTTCCTTTAACCAAAAAATTAAAAGATAACGCTTTAGAGTTATATACCATGCTATCAAAAAAATTCAATGTTGACTATGACGAAGCGGGTGCTATAGGTAAGAGATATCGTAGACAAGACGAAATAGGAACTCCTTTTTGTATTACATACGATTTTGACACATTAGAAAAAGATGGCTGTGTTACAGTTCGTGATCGTGATACTATGGCACAGGAACGCATAAAAATCGAAGATTTAATTTCATATCTTGAAAGTAAAATAGAATTTTAAAAAAAATTGTTACTATTCAGCCATTAAAGGTAAAGTTTACGGTTTTGCAAGGATTTCGACTCTGCGGAGTCGACCAGGCTTTTCGGTCGCCCTGGACCTTCGGCAAAATATCTCTCCCCTATACATATGGCTGAATAGTAACAAAAAATTTCAATTGGAAAGGATGTGATATATGTGGCAAAACCCAAAACAGAACGTGATATTATTCGTATGCAAAAGCAAGAAAGAAAAAGATTACAAAAGTATGAAACACATTATATGTCCGGGCCTATTAAAAACACTTCCTCACCATTGACTTTCTTTATTGGGCTAATTTTATGTGGATTGGGATTATTTTGGCTCTTTAGTCGTGTAAGTGTACAATCAACTCTTTTTGGTGGTTATGGTTCAAGTTATCTTTTTTCTATAGGAAACTTTAACTTACCAAATGGCACAGTTATTTTACCTTTTGTAATAGGGGTATTGTTGTTGTTTATTTTAGAAAAAAAGCGTTTTGGTGTGGCTATATGTATTTTAGGTCTTTTGATCATACTTCTATCTATAATAATGAGTACTAGAATCATGTTCCAAAGAACATCAATGTTTGAATATATATTTATGTTTTTATTTATTGCTTCTGGTAGTGGAATGATGCTAAAAAGTATTCTTTCAAAATAATAAAATTTATTTCATTTTACTATTGATTTTTTTCTTAGAAAATGTTAAAATAGTTGTTAGGGTTACAATATGGTCGTACCATATTTCTATATTTAAAAATAGTTCGTGTCTACTATTTTTATTTAGTATTTTATTTGTGTAATATAAAATAAGGAGGTGCTTTTATGCCAAATATTAAATCTGCAAAAAAAAGAGTTAAAGTTAATAAAGTTAAGGCTGCTAATAACAAATCCAGAAAAACTAACTTAAAAACTGTTCTAAAAAAAGCTAGTTTAGCTGTTAAAAATAACGACGCTAATATAGAAGATTCTGTTAAACTTGCAATTAAAAAAATAGACCAAGCAGCAGCACATAATTTAATTCACAAAAATAAAGCTGCTAGAAAAAAATCACAATTAGCAAAAACATTAAATGCAAATGCTTAATTAAAATTATTATTTTTATACGTTCAGTTTTTCTGAACGTATTTTTTATTTATTGTATCTTACTAAAAATGTACTTTATAGTGGCTAATATATAAAAATAAAGAATATAAGGGTATTGATTTCGACTAATTAACTATGTTATAATTATTAAATGGTTTATATTGTAGATGGGAGAATTAAAATGAAAAACAAAAAGAAAACCAATAAAATTTCAAACATATTATACAAGAACATTTGGACAATTATCCTAGCTTCTGTTATCTGTCTTGCCTCATCATTTGCATTTGCAAGATATATTCTTCCTTTAAAATATACTTCTTCTGTTTCTTTATATCTAAATATATCTACCGACAGTTCTTTGGATATAAGCTCCATAGAAAAAGAACAAATAGCAAATACATCTATTTCTATATTGAAAGAAAATTATATATATACAAGCATTTTAGATGAACTTTGTAAATCATATTCAAACGAAGAACTTGTAGAATATTTATCTTTTTCAATTTTAAACAAAAAAATAACTGTGCTTCCAGAGATATTAAAGAATTATATATCTGTAAATGCTGATAAATCAAGCAAGTTAATACGAATCTCTGCTACAACAAAAGACCCTAGACTCTCCACCGACTTATGCAATTTAATGTCCGAAATATCCTCAACAAAAATAAGCGAATCAGAGCTGAAAGTGTCCATAAACGCAATTGGCAAGGCAACTATCCCCTTAAATCCATCATCGCCAAATATTCTATTAATCTCAATATTTGGATTTATAGGCGGTTTTTTTATTTCAATAATCTTAATTTTAATTTTTAATAATAAAAATAAAAAAATAAATGCAAAAACAGATATAAAAGAAACTTTCCACATTCCATTACTTGCTAAAATAATAAATTTAGAGGAAAGCAAAACCAACAACGCTACTGCAGAAATATATCCACTTATAACTAATAAAAATACTGCTTACACAGTTTATGAGTCATATCAAAGCTTAAGATTAAATCTTATTTTTTCTCTTACTGCAAGAACAAACAATAAAGTTGTAGCAATATCATCACCATCATCCTTTGAAAGCAAATCTTTAGTTGCGGCAAATATAGCTTTAACTCTTGCTGCTGCAAAATCAAAAGTCCTACTTATAGATGCTGATATGTATAACCCCACGATAAATAAAATATTCAAGCTAAAAAACAGAGTTGGTTTGTCTATGTTGATAAGCAAGCTAACAACTTTTGAAAAAGCTTTAAACGAAAGTTTAGTACCTTTTTTAGATGTTTTAACGTCTGGACCACTCCCCCCAAATCCTTCTGATTTATTATCCTCAGAAAACATGGAAAAAATGCTTGAACATTTGCTTGAAAGATACGATTATATTATTATAGACACTCCATCGTTAGATGAAACAAATGATACTTTAGCTATGTCTGATTTAATCGCTGGGATTATCCTAGTTTTAAACTCAGGAAAAACAACATATAAAGAAGTTTATTCCTCAATAGATAAAATATCTCGCTCATCTTCGTATCTTCTAGGTACAATAATACATAAATAAAAAATGGAGACTATACTTTTAAACATAATACAAAGTGTTACTATTCATGCATATGTGCAGGGCAGAGATATTTTGCCGAAAGTCTAGGGTGACCGGAAAACCCTGGTCGACTCCACAAAGTCTAATTTCCCAACAAATTGTTAAATAGCCTGTGTAATGGCTGAATATTAACTACAAAGTCAACTATTTGTAGTTTTCTAATGATATGATAAGCTATTTTTACGATTTTTTATAAATAGTTTATCAATTTGTTTTTGAAGTTTTAACAACATATATTGGTTAAATATAATAAATTATCAAAATACAATAAAGACATAATATAAAATTTGGCTAATATTTTTTAGTTATTTCAACAAAAACAGTTGAATAACAGTTACAAATAGTGTATAATTAATTAAAAGGTTCTTAATTTTAATAACGGAGGCGATTACTATGACAATTTCAGATATGAAAATTTTAATAAGCGATGATTCCATATTAGTAAGAAAAAAAATCAAAGATCACCTTACTTCTTTGGGCTGTAAAAATATTATTGAAGCATCTGACGGAGAAGAAGCCGTAGAACTTTATAAGAAAAATTCACCTGATTTAGTTTTTTTAGATATTGTTATGCCAAAAAAAGATGGTGTTTCAGCTCTTCTTGAAATAATGGCATTTGACAACAATGCAAAAGTAGTAATAGCTTCTTCTGTAGGCACACAGGGAAACTTAAAAGCAGCAATAGAAGCAGGTGCATTTGATTTTCTTCAAAAACCAATTTCTCCAGATAATGTAACTAAGATAGTACATAATATTATGCATGGGGTGATTTAATTATGTTTACACAATTTTTTGGTAATTACTTATTAAATAAAAAACTGGTTTCCAATACCCAACTAATTGAAGCTTTTACTCTTCAACATTCCACTAGATTAAAATTGGGCGTACTTGCAATTAACGCTGGTTTCATGACCGCTGCACAAGTAGACAACGTTCATAATATTCAACAACTTCAAGATAAAAGATTTGGAGATATCGCTGTAGATATGGGGTATATAACCGAATCGCAAATAAATGAATTACTAAAATCACAGCCAACTGGCCATCTTTTATTAGGTCAAACACTCGTTGATAAAGGTTATCTTTCAAATACTCAATTTGAAAGTGCTTTAAAACTTTATAAAGAGGAACATTCTATTACTGATGCTGATTTTACAAACATTCAAAACAATAAAATAAATTCTGTTATAAAAAGTTTTTATAACTTATCTTCTTTTTCAAATTCTGAGTTTTTAACGAATTATATTTCACTTTTATTTAAAAATTTAATTCGTTTTATAGGTGACGATTTTACACCTCTTAAACCATCTTTAATCACTCAGTTTCCCGCACTATATTTTGTTGAACAGGATATAAGTGGTGAGTTTACTTTGGCTACCACAATAGAAGGCTCAGAACAATCTTTCATAAGTTTTGCTTCTAGATATGCAGCTGAACAGTTGACTAAAATGGATGATTTCACACATGGTTCAGTAGCCGAATTTTTAAATTTGCACAACGGCTTATTTTTAGTAAACATGTCTAACACAAATAATATAGAGTTGGCGTTATCTGCTCAAAATACAAATTATGATGAAATAATTTATTCACCATCTCCAATGATATGTATTCCTATATATTTTTCTTTTGGAATGATTAATTTTCTTATATCTGAAAACAATTAAAAAAACGCAGGAAATAAAAGTTTCCTGCGTTTTTTGCAATAAATAATTATTGTTTTTCGATAATTTTATATTGACTTTTAATAAATTAGATGTTACAATGTATTTATTAAATCTGTAAAGGAGGTTTTTCATTTGTGGAATAAAGATAATTCACTTTTGTTATCGAAAATTTTAGTAAAATTATTTATTGTTCTTTTATTAATTGGTGCACCATTTATCCCTATTTTTTCAAAATGGTATAATGGCATTTCGTTAGGTTCAAACATAACTGTTTTACTTATATCTATAATGTATATAAGTATTATACCTGCTTTTATACTTTTACTGTCATTAAATTCCCTTTTAAAGAATATTTCTAACAAAGATATGTTTGTTAAAAATAACGTTAAATTCTTAAGAATTATTTCATGGTGTTGTTTTGGAATAGCTATAATATATTTCCCTTTAATATTTTTCAGACTAGGCGGAATGGTTATATTTTCTATCCTCTCATTTATGGGTATTATTTTACGAGTTTTGAAAAATGTTTTTGAAGAAGCTGTAATTTTAAAAGAAGAACAAGACTACATTATATAATTGATACAAACAATTATATAATCATACAAGGAGGACTAAAATGCCTATAATAGTTAACTTAGACGTAATTATGGCAAAAAGAAAGATATCTTCAAATGAGCTTGCTGAAAAGATAGATATAACTCCAGCAAACTTATCCATTTTAAAAACAGGCAAAGCAAAAGCTATTCGATTTAATACCCTAGAAAAAATATGTGAAATTCTTGATTGCCAACCATCTGACATTCTTGAGTTTAAAAAGGAGTAAAAAATGAATACTGTAGAAACAAAAAATATAGAAGAAACAATCCAAAATGATTTTAAAGAAAACAAAATTATTGAAAATTCTCAAAAGCACGTTGCTTACATATCTGCATTTTTAGGAATATTTTTCGTACAATTTGTTTTATATGGAGGTAGCTTTGGTATTGCCACAACGCTCTTTTTTGTTATGTCAATCTCTTTTTCTATAATATATTTTAAAAAATCCAACCTTTCTTTTTCAAAATACCATATAGCAAATTTTGTGATTCTATATATTTTTTCTTTAAATATTTTTGTTACATCCAATAATCTAATAAAAATATTGAATTTTATCTTTTGTGCTATAATTTTTTCTTATAACTTATTTTGTATTTCTATTAAAAGCAATCATCTAAATGAATTTTTTATCATTCATATTTTAAAATCAAATTTAAATTTACCTTTTCAACGATTTGCGGGATTTATTAAAGTATTCCAGTCAAATGTACACAGTAAGTTTAAATTAAAAAAAATCTTATATATTTTTCTTGGCCTAGTTACAAGTCTACCCTTGACTTTCATTGTTCTATCCCTACTTTTAGAAGCTGATGATTCTTTTAAAACTTTTATAAATTCCATTTTTAATAATATAAATTTCAGTCTTAATATACCAAAAAATATATTTAAACTAATACTTATTTATATTTTTTCAAGTTTTATATTTAGTATAATTTATTCAAACATTAAAAATTATGATAATGAATATTGTGATGATAAAAATAGTATAGACTCTTTAAAAATATTTAATAGCACTATATTATATGGAATGGTCACTCCTATATATGTTATTTACCTTACTTTTTTCATTTTTCAACTAAATTATTTTTTATCTGCTTTCATGGATAGGCTACCAGAAGGATTTAGTTATGCAGAGTATGCCAGAAGAGGTTTTTTTGAATTAGTTGCTGTCGCTGTTATAAATTTATTCGTTATGATTTTACTTAATGTATTTTGTAAATACGAAAACAAAAAAACTATTTTGTTAAAAATATACACAATTTTATTGGCTGTTTTTACAGAAATACTGATTATTACAGCACTAAGCAAAATGATAATGTATATATCCACTCTAGGTTTTACAAGTTTACGTGTCTATACCTCTTGGTTTATGATTTTACTGGCACTATTCTTTTTACTATTTATAATAAAAGAAATAAATGAAAATATAAACTTTTTTAAAGCGTTTTGTGTTATATTTATCATCATGTTCTCTATTATATCTTTTGGTAAAATAGATTTTTTCATTGCTCGTTTCAACATAGAATTATATAAAAATAATATAACAAAAGAAATTGATATATACACCCTTGCTGAATTGTCAAACGATGCCGTACCAGCTATAGATGCTTATACTGACGATAATGATGAATATGTTGTCACAGCTGCTAAGGATGCACTTGCTTTAAAAGCATCTCGTTTAGATGAAGACATAAAAGTCTCTTCATTTGATTTATCTTCATGTCGTTCGTATAAAATATTAAACAAATATAAATAATATAAAAATTCAAAAAGTACTGAAGATATTTTCAGTACTTTTTGAATTTTTATATTATTTATTTTAAAACTATGGTCTTTACTATCTTTATCATAGTTAATCTCTACAAGCAATACATCACCTTTATACTCTTTAAAACAATTAGGATAATTGTTACTATTCAGCCATCAAAGGTAAAGTTTACGATTTTGCAGGGGTTTCGACTCTGCGGAGCCGACCGGGCTTTCCGATCGCCCTGGGCCTTCGGGAAAACATACATATGGCTGAATAGCAACGGATAATCTTTCTTTTTAATTTGTCCCCTTGCAGTTTCTACGGACTTATCCCATTTTAGTTCAACTATAATTGCTGGGTTTAGATTGTTTTTTCTCGGTATAAAACAGCACTATTTTCAAGATCAAAACCGAGATAACCCAAATGTATAAATAAAGTATATCGCAGATGGTAATAATAAGCAAGTTTAAATCACTTGATATTATGTGATTTAAAACAATAAAACACGTTAATATAAATATTAACGTGTTTTATTGTTTTGGTTGCGGGAGCTGGATTTGAACCAACGACCTTCGGGTTATGAGCCCGACGAGCTACCGTGCTGCTCCATCCCGCGTTATTAATTTTCCGCCTCATTTGAGTGCTTAATTATTATACCACGATAAAGATACTATGTCAACCCCTAATTTTAAAATAATTTTAAATTACAAAATCCATAATTAACTTCAATTAGTATAAAGCACATAAAATCACGCAATAACACTATAAAACACAAATGTTATTGCGTGAAATTTATTATAATATTTTATTTTTATCCATAAGCAAATCAACATTTCTCACATATAATTTTGAAGGTCTATGCCCAGCATTTGAAACTATTTCATCTGTTTCTATAACAAAATCAGATATCTTTCTTCTAAAATTTGCTTTTAACAATTCCCTGTCCAATATAACTTCATGAATTTTTTGTAATTCAGTTAAAGTAAATCTTTCAGGAACAAATACAAATGCTATATTTGAATTTTCTATCTTCTCTCTTAGGTGAATTATTGCCCTAGCAATTATTCCAGCATGATCAAATGCCAATTTATCAGATTTAATAACTCTAAAACTTATTTCTTTTCTATACGCAGAAACGTTTATTAACATTTCCAATTCACAACTTATATTTTCAATTTCATTATCCAGTAGCAATTTATAGTTTCTATTTATCTGATACCCATATGCTGTATCATTAATTTGTTCACATGTTTGCTCGTACTTAACATCAAACCAGAAAGCTTCTTTTGCATCATTTTGTGATTTTAATTCTATATTGTCGTTTTCTGTTAAAGCTATAAAAGAACACGAGATAATCCAACCCCTTGGATCTCTTTTAGGCTCGCTAAATACATGTAACTGTTCTAAATGTATATTATCTACATTTGTTTCCTCTCTTAGTTCCCTATAAGCCGCCATCTCTAATGTTTCTTCTTTTTTTAAAAACCCACCTGGTAATGCCCAATCATCTTTATAAGGAAATTCACCACGCTTTATCAATAAAATAGAAAGATTTTTTACAGGTAGTTTTCTGTAATTGTCTTCTTTTTTACTTCTAACTGTAAAAACAACTATATCTGTAGCGACGGATGGTCTTTCAAACTCTTCTATTCTATAATTTTCTAAAAATTCTTCTTCTTTTTGAAATTTTTTTGACATTTTTATCTCCAATTACAGTTTTATTTTGCATTATATTTAAATGCCGACATCAATTCCAGTTTAAATTTATTTATTTTATTTAAATGATCTATTCTTTCCTTTATCTCTTTGTTTTCACATATTCCTGTTCTAATGTATTGATCAAGTACAGCATATGTAAATCCTAAATTTTCTTCATCTGTTTTACCACATAAGCCATCTATAGGAGTTTTATTAACCAATTCGTTTGGCAATTCCAATACTTTTCCTATTTCCTTAACTTCTGTAACTGTAAGATATGATAGCGGACTAAAATCACCTGCTGCATCACCGTATCTTGTTGCATAACCAACCCAGTCCTCGGATAAATTGCATGTATTTGCAACTCTGCCATTTACTGATTGTGAAACAGCATAAAGTGCAGACATTCTAATTCTAGGTGCTAGATTTATTTTTGTTTGTTCTGTTACAAATTCTATGTTTTCTGACACTTGTTTTATCATAGCATCATATGTATCTTTTATATTTATAATAAATCGTTTTATTTTCAAATGATCAACCAATTTTTTAGCCATATCAATATCATGTTGTACTCCATTTGGCATTAAAACCCCTACTACTCTTTCAGCACCTAACGCTTCCACACAAAGTGCAGCCACAACAGAACTATCTTTTCCACCAGATATACCCACAACAGCGTTACATCCTAAACCATTTTGTTCAAACCATTCTTTAATCCATATAACAATTTCATTTTTAACTTTTAAAGCATCAAAATTCATTAGAATTCTCCTCCATGTAAATTATTTCTTACTTCTTTTAACGTATATTCTTTAACCATTTTACCATTTACAAAAACAGTTTTCAATAGATTTTCTTTTTCATGTGGAAAAGTTGCTTTATCAAAGCCATCTTCATAAATAACTTTGTTTTCTTCATTTGTAAATACTCTGCATAAGCCCTTTTGTGATTTTTTGAAGTTTCCTGTATCTGTTTTAGGATCTTTAAAAATCATCAAAGGCCTATCGCCTATCTCTCCATATGTTGCTTTTACAGCTATGCCAAAAGTATCTCTTGTATATGGATTTAAGCCATCATTATCCTCAGAACATTGCATTGAATAACTACCCACACCTAAAGAAACGTTATTGCAAGCAAAACCTTTTTCTATAAGTGTTTTGAATATTTTTTCTGCTCTTTGAAGTGTGATACTATCACCATAAATAGCTTTAACATGATTATCTAATACTTTATATCCTTTTTCATTTACATGTCCGCCAAAAATATCCCATAAATGAAAAACTGTTTCTGTAACTACTTCAACTGGATCACCACTATCACCTCTAATGAATAATGTACCGTTATGTTCCAGTATTTCTTTTTTACATTTTGGCAATATATCATCAACTAAACTCCAATAATCATAACTGTCACTTACCATTGAAAATGAATGATTTGGATAAATCTCTGTTAAAAGCCTCTTTACCATATCTATCTCATTTCCATCAACACTCATGTTACTACACATAACAGAATGCTCTGTACTTATAGCACCAAAAGCAACTTCTTCTTTTGTACAATCACAATTATAGTATGTTTCCAAGAAAGGTATAGCTGGAACAGTAGCAGTGTTTAAAAACGATAAACAAAAACCTGCACTACTTCTTACTGCACTTTCTAAACTCTCCTGGCCTCTCATACTAAAATCACCAAGTGCTCTAGCTCTTTTTACATCATCATCAACACTAATTTCATAATATTTGTTAACTAGTTTTCTATATCTGTAACCTACATTTGCAGAAATCATAGGATGCCACAAAGAACAGCTCATAAGTGTTTCAATAGAATTAACCAACCAAGCAAAATCATCATGTGTATTGCTTATTTCTATCATTGGAACTTTTATTGGTACTCTAGTACCTTCTTTTACTGCTTTAATTTCAAGAGGCAAGTAACCCAAGGTATGTAAATCAGAAATTTTTTCATCTTTATATGTTCCTTCGCCTAGTGTATATTTTAAAATTCTATTAAATTCATTTAACACCTCATCTTTTGACTTTTTAAAGAAATTATCATCAAAATATTCTATCAAATATTGCTTAATAAAAGACTGCAAACCAAACATTATTAGCTTATCTTCCTCTTTTATTCTTGTCATTCTAGGTGTAAAATAGGAAACCAATTTTGTTATTCCCTTTGGATACTGTTCACTATGAACAGTTTTGTAAAAATCACACAATAACAATGGACTAATATTCATTATAAATCACTCTTTCTTTTTTTATTAAATTATTTCTATCATTTTATGCTCTTTGGTAAATATACTTTCTGTTGTATATATTTTATTTATCAAATTACTTTTTATTAATTCACCATCCAATATACTGTTTTCACAATGAGTCACATACAGCCATATTTTCTCGGCACCTAATTCTTTTAATCTCTTTGCAGAATGATAAAAAGTCCCACCATAAGATGATATGTCATCAATAATCAAAACATTAAAACCGTTTTCAGGTATATCCCCATATACATCAAGTCCTTCAATTTTACCTGTTTCCCAATTTCTTTTCTTTATTCCGAATACCGATTTTTTCTTGATACACTCTGCATATCTTTTGGATGCTCCTTCATCAGGGAAAAACACTAAATCATCATCATTTAACAACAATTTATTTGCAAGGGATTTTATTTTTTCAAATATTTCTTCGGAAACCACATTGTTTAGTAAAGCAAGAGATACATTTGAATGTGCATCTCTAACCACTACTTTATTAAAATTCATACTATTTATAAATTCACAAAAGTATTTTAACGTAAATACTTCATTTTGGTGCTTAACTCTATCCATTCTCGCATTTGGTATATATGGCATTTTAAAAATTATTTCTTCTATTTTATATATCTCTCTTAAATGGTTTGTTATTAAATATAATGCAAATAATTCTTCATTTTTTTCAAATAACCATTGTATTTCTGCTGACCGTCCCTTTGTTTCTATTTCTAAACGAAAAGTACCATCCGGAAAATAATTTATATCAACTATTTCTCCATTTATTTTAATCATAAGTTCACCCCGTTTAATATTATGTTTATTTGACACATTTTCATTGCTTTTAATGCATTTATATGTGTTTCTGGTGTTACCCCTGCACAACATGAAGCGTCAACTGAAATAATTGATTCTGGCATAGTTGATTTTAAGATTATTGCATTTGAAATAACGCATATATCTGTACACAATCCTACTAGTTCAATTTCACTTACATCACTATATTTTTCTGATATATATCCAGCTAAACCAAGTGAACCAAATGAGGATTTATCTACTATAACCGAATTTTCTGTATTAAGTTCCGATGATATAGCGTGGCCATGTGTACCTTCTATACAATGTTCAACTGGTAGATTTACCCCCTCTTGTGTATTTAAATAATTTTCATCATGAGTATCACGAGTAAATATAATATCCATGTTCATTGCCTTATATTCTTCAATTTTATTAGCCACAAAAGGAACTATACTTATTGCTTCCTTTGTGCCTAAAGCTCCATCAATAAAATCATTTTGCATATCTACAACTATAAGTATTTTTTTCATAAAAATGCCCTCCTGTTTTTGTTATTATCTTTTTGATATTATCATTATAATACTTTCAAAACCTTTTGTCAATAGATTTTTAAAAACTTTTAGTGGTATTTTGTTGATTTAATTTATTTAATATGTTAAAATAATACTTGAATTGAATTTCTTCTTAAATTATATACTATTTAATTTAAGAAAATCACTCAAAACCAATTAAATAAAAAAGAGGAGATATACTATGAATATGAAACCCAAAAAAATTGTTTCATTTTTAACTGCATTAGTTTTAATTTCAGGAGGAATATGTTTCCCTGAAACAAGCACTTCTATTTTTAATGTTTCAACCAATGTTTCTGCGGCATCAACTTATGGAGACCTTGTATATGTAATTTATAATGGAAAAGTTATAATTACTGACTGTGACGAAAGTGTAACAGAAGTTGAAATCCCATCAGAAATAGAGGGGTATCCTGTTAATACTATAGGCAATTCTGCGTTTAAAGATTGTAAAAGATTAACCTCAATAACTATTCCTGATTCTGTTACTTTTATAGGTGATTCTGCTTTTGATATTTGTGGAAGTTTAACTTCAGTAACTATCCCTTACTCCGTTACATCTATAGGCAAGGCGGCGTTTTCTTATTGCACCGGACTAACTTCTGTAACTATTCCTGACTCTGTTACATCTATAGGTAAGGAGGCGTTTTTGAATTGCACTGCACTAACTTCTGTAACTATTCCTAACTCCGTTACATCTATAGGCGTGGGTGCGTTCTATAGGTGTTTGGGATTAAAATCAATAAAAGTAGATGAAAATAATGTGTCTTATTCTGATATTGATGGCATTTTGTTCAACAAAGATAAAACAATCCTTATTTCATATCCTTGTGATAAAGGAAAGACTAACAAAACTTTTATAATTCCTAACTCTGTCAAAACTATAAGTGCTTATGTGTTTTATGATTGTCCAGGATTAACTTCAATAACTATTCCCGACTCGGTTACTCGTATTGATACGCGTGCGTTTTTTATTTCTAGCTTAACTTCAATAAGCATACCTAAAAGTGTTGAATTTATTGGCGAACGTTCTTTAGGATATACCCCCTCTGGTCCACAAATAGAAAACTTTAAAATTTACGGATATTCAAATTCAAGTGCAGAATATTATGCTAACACAAATGGATTTGAATTTATCAATATAGAAAGTGAGCCTGTTGTAACTGAACCAATTACAACTACAGAACTCGTTACAACAACTACACCAGTTGTTACTACAAAACCTGTAACTACAACTACTCCAATTATCACTACAAAACCTGTAACTACAACCACACCAGTTGTCACTACAAAACCTGTAACTACAACTACACCTGTTAGCACTACTGCTTTAACTACTACAACTATTTCCAAAATTTTATATGGTGATGCAAATATGGATAATAAAATAGACAATGTCGATTTAGTTACCTTATGTCAAGCTCTTACAAAAGAAATTGTATTAGATAGTGCTCAGATATTACGTTCAGATTTGAACAATGATGGGGCTATCGATGTTGCCGATGTCGCTACTCTAAAACAATATATTTTAGGTGATAAGGTAACTTTAGGACCAAAAAAATAATTAAATGCTTTAACTAAACACAAATTTAATCTATAAGGTAATTATTTGCCTTATAGATTTTTATTTAGTGGATATTATTTCTATTTAATTTTAAGATTTACCTTGATTAAAAGGTTATGATATGATAAAATAAAAGTAACAAATAATTCATTAAAGGATGTGGCTAATTATGGCTATAAATAAAGCAATGCAACTTGCATTAAAAGCTTTATCTTATCAGGATGTAAAAAATTTCTACAAAATTCATAGAGCTGTATTGCATGTAAAAGAACCATTATTACTTAAGCCATATTACAGAACATTTGATAGAAAAATTTTTTCAAATGGAAATGAGGTTTCTGTAAGAGTGTATCCACCAAAAGAAAACTCAAAAAATATTTTTTTGTTTTTTCATGGCGGAGGTTGGGTTACTGAAAATGTAGATACTTACAACAAAGTTTGTAAAACTCTTGCAAAAAAAACAAATTCAAGAGTTATTTCGGTTGATTATAGATTGGCACCTGAACATCCTTTTCCAGCGGCTTTAGAAGACTGCTATGCTGTTGCAAAAGAACTTTTTTTAAACCCTAACTTTTTTGATATAGAGCCTGAGGATGTAATACTTATAGGAGATAGTGCCGGAGGAAACCTTGCCGCTGCAGTGTCTTTGATGGCTAGAGATAGAGGTGAATTTGCTATAAAAACACAAATTCTGATATATCCCGCCACTTTCAATGACCACAGTGAAAATTCCCCTTTCCCATCTGTTATGGAGAATGCTACTGGATATTTGTTAACTTCAAAACACATATGTCAGTATATGGACTTATATAAAAAAACTGAAAAAGATAAAGAAAATCCTTACTTTGCTCCATTGCTTGCAAAGGATCTTTCAAATATGCCAAAAACTTTAATCATAACAGCTGAATTTGATCCTCTGCGTGATGAAGGAGAGGCTTTTGGAAACGCTTTAAAAGAACATGGAAACTCAGTTGAAGTGCATCGTCTAAATGATGCTTTGCACGGCTTTTTTTCTCTTGATTATCGCTTTGTACACGTTAAAAAAACATATGATTTAATAATGAATTTTTTAAAATAGTTTCAATTACTATATAATAGTTACTATTAAGCAAAATTTTACGAGTTTGTATAAGTTTCGACTCTGCGGAGTCGACCAGGCTTTCAACATCGTCAACTCAAGAAAATTGCTGAGGCAATTTATGAGGTTCTGCCTCAAACTCCACTTCTTTTTCTATCGCAAAAAGAAGCAAAAAAGCTCCTAAAGCATAAGGATTTCGCTTTCTACGGAAAGCGACCAAGGGCGTTGCCCTTTGGAAACCTACGATTTTTTGAAAAAAATCGAGTAAAACTTTAATTTTTTCTATGTTAACGACATTAATTTTACAAATACGACTGAATAGTAACATATAATCTTTATTATTCATCTTAAAAATAAAAATCCCAAAGAAAAGAGATGATATAATTGCAACATAAATCTAATCAGCAGAAATTATCTTGGAGTCGACTAGATAACGCTGCAAAAATTTTTCCTTCAACCAGTGTAAAAACAGATACAAGAGTTTTTAGGTTTTCTTGCGAGTTAAAGGAGATTGTTGATAAAGATATTTTACAACAATCAACAGAGTATGCTCTTGAAGAATTCCCTCACTTTCAATCAGTTATGAAAAAAGGTGTTTTTTGGTATTACTTAGAACAAACTGATTTGATGCCTGTTGTTGAATTAGAAAACCAAGTTATTTGTCCTCCTATTTATGATGAGTATAAAACTAATCTTTTGTTTAAAGTTTCATATTTTAAACAACGTATAAATTTAGAAATGTATCATTCCTTATCTGACGGAACAGGAGCGTTACAATTTTTGAAATCCATTCTATACTATTATTTAACTACAAAACACAAAGACAAACTAGCTTCCATGCCTATACCTGATTTTAACGCGAGCTTTTCTCAAAAAAAAGCAGATAGTTTTAGAAAGTACTATCAAAAGCCACCAAAAAGCAAGTCAAAAAAAATACGTGCATATTCTTTAAAAATGGAACGCCGAAATAGTTGGAGTTTACAAGTTATAGACGGTTTAGTTTCCGTAAAAAACATGCTTGCTTTAGCAAAAAGTTTCAACACGACATTGACGGCTTTTCTTGCTTCTGTTCTTATTGAAGCCATATATAAAGAAATGCCTGTTCAAAGTAAAATATATCCGATATCATTAATGATTCCCGTTAATCTAAGGCAATTCTTCCCATCCGAAACAACAACTAATTTTTTTGGAACAATTGAAGTGAACTATAATTTCAAAAAAAACAGCCCTGAATTAGTCGATATAATTAAAGAGATTGATAAACAGTTTAAGCAACAATTAACTAAAGATCAAATGGCTATAAGAATGAATAATTATAGTGCTATAGAACATAATCCTTTTATTCGACTAGTTCCTTTAAATTTAAAAGACTTTTTTATAAGCAATGCTCGCAAAAATATAGATAAAGCAACTACTACCGTTCTTTCAAACGTTGGTAAGGTAACCATGCCACAAGAATTATGCCCTTATATCCATTCATTTGGCGTGTATACAAGTACTTTAAAAATGCAATTATGTGCATGTTCTTTTCAAGATAATTTACAACTAGGTTTTACATGTGCTTTTTTAGGTACCGATATTCAAAAGAATTTTTTCAGAACATTAACATCTTATGGTATAGATGTAGAATTAAGATGCAATGATTTCTATAGTGAGGAAGTGTAAAAATGCAAAATTGTCCAAAATGCAAAGTAAGTGTTGTAGGCAACAAAAAATGCTGTCCTCTATGTCAAAACAAATTGTCCGGCAAAGGAGATTTCGAAACAGAATCTTATCCTCAAATATCAAACTCAAAATATATTGACGATTTCTTGTTGAAAATTATTAGTTTTGTAGCCATAGTATGCATAACTATAAGTATATCCATAAATTTTCTTATTGAATCATCTTCTATGTGGTCTCTTTTTGTAGTTGCTGCAATTTTATCCGGATGGATTACAGCAATAGTTGGAATAAGCTACAGAAAAAAACTGTTACAAAATATAACTAATCAATTGTTTTTACTAACTCTACTTGCTGTTGGGTGGGATTATTTCACTGGATGGCGAGGATGGTCTATTGACTACGTTATACCTTGTAGTTGTACGGCTTCTTTAATATCAATGTTTGTACTGGCACTTGTTCTTAAATTTCCAACGACTCAATATATTTTTTATTTAGTTATATCCTGTGTTTATGGGATAGTGCCAATTGTTTTTTATAAACTAGATCTTTTAAATGTTATTTTACCATCTATTATATGTACTGCTTCCAGTATAATTTCTATATCTGCTATAGTTATTTTTGAGGGAAAAAACATAATGACAATAGTCCACAGAAAATTTCATATTTAAAAACATAAAAAATCGTTACTATTCAGCTTTGCGATTTTACAGGAGTTTCTACTCTTGCGGAGTCTACCGAGCTTTCCGGTCACCCTGGACCTTCGGTAAAACATCCCTGCCCTATAAATATGGCTGAATAGTAAAAAAATCACGGGAAATAAAATTTCCCGTGATTTTTTTTGGAAGCTTTTGGAAGTATATTTAATATTTCTTTTGTCTAGCTAATAGATTATTATGCCAAACCACTAGGAACAAATGCTTTTATTCCAACGCCTTTATTTAACATTGCTCTAGGGGTTTCACCATATAAGTTTACTAAAATTTTATTTGCAAAAAGACTATATTTATAAAAATCTTTACTATAATCCGAACTCATAAATGCCAATTCTTGACCATCTACATTCATCAATTGCAAATTATCTAATTTTGAAATTACAAAATTTTTCTTCATATCATTGCTATTATAATTATATTCATAATTAGGAAATACCTTTTTCCAATGAGGTATTAATTTTTTTATAGCCCATTGTTCCCCTATTTCCAATTCTTTAGAAACATCTATCAAAAACGCTTCTCTTAGTTTTTCTCGCAATTCATTCCAAGTAACTAATTCTTTTATAGATTTCTTTTCAAGATTTATTCTTAAATAATTATATAATTGCTCTGCTGCTTGAATGAACGTATCTGTATTACTTCTTGAATGCATGTTTCTATATCCTTGATTATCCATATACTTCATAGTAAAACTAAGGTGTGATAAGTCAGGTATATGCCCTATTGAAATATGACCTATAGTAACCTTGTCATTTTTGATTATATTTTCAACTTTTGCAACCCACTCTTCTACACTATGATTATATTTTTCAGTTACATCTCTTCCTGTAATATTGTCTGTAACAGAAATTAATTGTACTGCATTTGTTTTATTATTATATCCAGAAAATGTTTGATGTGAATATGTATCTGCAAATATGTGAAATAAAACACCCATTTGCATCAAGTAATCATCTTCTACTATAGAACCACTATCTATTTGACTCTGTAAATCTTGTAACATGTTTGAAATATACGAACCATCATTTAAAACAGCTGGGAAAACTCTATTATCTCCTTTTTCTACATTACCCTTACTTTGTGGTATAAAATGAAACGGAGATAGCGTAAACTTTTGTACCTTATCAATGATTAAATTTTGCATATCAAATAAATCCATAAACCCTGTTGTTACTGGATTTATTATATTTAAAAAATCATTATAAACTATATCAAGTTCTGGATGCTTTATATAAGCCGGTATATTACCTGAACGGAAATACACATACCAGTTATAGTCATCTACAAACTGAGAATAAGAGGCTATTCTTTGTGCTTCATCTTCTAAACATCCAGCTGACAACGCAATGGTTTTAACCCCAAAATAATGAAAACTCATATCCATTCGTTATCCACCTCTCTCTCAATACTACAACTAGAAAACAGCTTATATAATTTAAGTACACTTATAATTATAATCATTTATTTGTTTTTTACAATATATTTGCCACAAGTTGCATAAATTGAGGGATAAGATGCACAAATCAAGGGTTAAGATGCAGTAATATTTCCCCTATAGTATAATCAAATGGTGATTTTTAAATTACAAATCTTTAAAGAAACCAGCTTTAACTAATACTGCCAATATTCTAAAACACTTGATTGAATGTTGCTATTCAGCTATATGTATAATGCGGGGATATTTTACCGAAGGTCCAGGGCGACCGGAAAGCCCGGTCGACTCCGCAGAGTCGAAACCCTTGCAATACTAAGCTCTATAAGAAATAAAGTGTTTTAGAGTCTAAATAGTATAATTCAAAATAGACGCAATCGTCAATGCAGCCCATTATATGTAACCTTATAAATACTATTTCCATCAGGCATAAATGACAACAATTCTTTTTTAGTGATATTTGTAACGTTTCCAAAAAACATGTATGGTGCTACTGTAAAATGTGACACTCTTTCCCATTCTGGTGGTGCATAATAAAGTTCTATCTCCATACCTTTTATACGTGCTGCTGTCATATAGCTAAATAATACATGTTCAAAACTATGGAGAGAAGTTTTCCAATTGTGTACTTTTGGATATTGAATCTTTGGAGTGTCATTTTTTCCATCAAGCATATGCCATATTTCACCGTATTCGTGATCTACCATTTTATCTAACCAATAACGTTGTGTGCTATTTAAATAATGATAATATGATGGGTCATGAATTGAAAGTATTTCCGCCGCTTGATCAAGTTCTGCTAATATCCACCATTCTTTATCTGTATCTAAATCACCATTTTCATCAAATCTTCGTGCCCAAGAACCATTTTCTTTTATAAATGCATCTTTAAGAATTTTATCTATTTTTGGTCTAGCAAAGTCAATATAAAACGGCTCCCCTAACAATTCTCCAATTTTCATAATTACCCAAAACGTCTTTACTGAATGCCCAAAATCCGTGTGATCTGTTCCTAACGACATATTGCTCATTTCATTTTCAGTTCCCCAAAAGAACTGATATTTTTCACTATAAAATTGTGTAATTAAAATATCCGCTATTTTTTTCATGTCTTTCTTCCATATGCTGCAATATGGTTCAGGTAGACTTGGCGTAATCATAAGCATATATGCATACAATTGATCTAATTGTGCAACAATTTGAACTTGAGGATCTTTTTCATACTTTGGATACCAAGTTAGATATCCTCTTCCATCATCCATATAAGTTTTAAATATATAATCTTTTAATTGAATAATTTTATGCATAATTCCAATATCATGGGTTAAAAAATAATACATCCCTAAGCCTGTTAAACCATATGCCAAATCTTGACTTATTCTTTCACTACGATTTGCATCCCACTCTTTTTCTTTTATCTTCTGTGTAACATGCATACCATAATTTCCATCAATAGCATTTACTAATGCCATTGTCCCCTTACGACAAAGTTTTAAATACTCAGCATTTCCTGTCATATGAAAAGCAATACCATATGCATATGTTTGGCGAGAATGAGCACGTATAAAATTATAATCCGTCTCCATAAGACCTTTTGTATCTTCGTCAGCAAGTGCTGCTTTAATTTCCTCTGGCCAATCATCAGGATTTGATGGTAATTTTTCACCCTTGTTGGTTCTATATGTTGGAAATAAATCCCCTTGAAATTCATAAGCATCTTTTTTATTCCAAAACTTCATTAAATCATTTTCAAGATGCTTTTTCCAAACTTGTGGTTCCAAAGCATTATTTATTAATTCTTGTACATCTTCAGGTTTCTCCATTAACTTATTATTCATTTTTTATCCTCCTATTTTATTTAATTGGATTTTCAGATATATTTTTGTATGCCTTAACTATTTCATTGCAATATACTTCTATATCGGCTGCTGAACGTGCTGTTACTAAATCATAATCTACAACTACATGATTTTCAGATGGAACATATAAACCTCCAGCATTTATTACATCTGCAAGAACAACAGTATGACAAATAACTTTTCTACCATTTAACAATTCTGGAACAGGAGTCAATATCCATAAAGCATGGCATAAAGCACCTTTTATAATGGATGGATTCATCATTGCTGACGCCATAAATCTAACCGCAGACGGAGAACTAACTAAATTAGAATTTGCCAAGCTTCCCATTGGAGGAATTTCACGCAATCTAACAGCTACATAATTTGCAGCAGTTATTACAATTGCATATTCATTTGGATTTGCATCAGCAATTTCCTTTGTTATTACCATACTTTCCAACGACTTTTCAACATTATCTACATCACTAACTATTGTTCTTTCTGATTTTCCCCAAAGATAAGTCATGAGATCAACATGTGCCCCAAGTTTACCAAAAAAATCTTGATAATATTTTATTTCACTGGGTATATACTCCGTTTCTACTAAAACAGCTACTTTTTTTCCTGTTAAATCAACTTCTTTATTGTAAATCATGGAAATAACACCTCTTTCTAAAATAAAAAATACAAATAATTTATTTAAGATTATTATATATAATTATTTTTTATTTACAACAAGTATCCTATAAGTTACAAATATTTAGGTATAAGATGCACAAAAAAAGACACAAGCTGTAGGATAAATTTCCCTTTAATTATTTGGGCGTATTTTAAAATTATTTTATTATTATAATTAAAAGCCGACTTCAATAAATCGAAGTCGGCTTTTATATTGTTATGTTACTTTTACTTTAAATTATCCAAACTTATAAACCTTTTTTATTGTCTTATTCACTTTCCAAGTACAATCCATTCCTTTAGGGAAAACAACTAACGAATTTGCTGTAATATGTGTATCTTCTCCATTTGCAGTTACTATTACATCTCCTTCAAAAACATATGCTGTCTCTCTGTCGCTATAATGCCAATCAAATTCACTTGGCTCACAACTCCATTTTCCCCAATTTTCAATTCCTAACTTTTTTGCATCTTCCAAACTCATATTTTGAATAGTAATTTTATCAGACATAATTATCCTCCCTAATTTGTTACCATTCAGCCATATGTATAGGGCAGAGATGTTTTACCGAAGGTCCAGGGTGACCGGAAAGCCCGGTCGACTCCGTAGAGTCGAAACCCCTCGCAAAACCCTAAACTTTACCTTTAGAGGCTGAATATTAACCCTAATTTAATATAAATAAATTATACCAAATAGCATTATGCAAATCAATATAAAATTATTATTTTTCTGCTGGCAATGTTATTTTTAAATCAATTTTATAGATAGCAGGTTCATCTTTCAGATCACTCATATTTCTCTCTGTTAAATTTCCTTTTAAATAAATAGAATCCATGTCAATACTAAACTCTCCTTCTAAATCCACACTATGTAGCTGTTTTGAAGATGTTGTAAATTTTGCAGAAGATTTAGATACATTTAATTGTTCATCTAAGTACACTTCTTGCCTACCATTTTCTTCTTCTGATACATTTACATTAATATAATCTTTTTCCTGACTTAAAATTAAGGATAAACTTCCCATCGTAATTGGTAATGGATACTTGCAAGTTAAGATTGGTTCTTCCATAAAAAACAACTCCTATTAAATTATTTTGTTCATTAGAACTTTTCTATTAAGCCCATAAAAGTAAAGTTTACGATTTTGCACGAGTTTTCGACTCTGCGGAGTCGACCGGGCTTTCCGGTCACTCTGGACCTTCGGTAAACCATCTTTTCATTATAAATATGGCTGAATAGTAACAAAATTATAGTCTTAGAACATTGTTTTAAATATCGGTATTTTTGTGAAAAATTAAACTATATTTTAAAAATTTCTTTAAAAGTTTTTGAATAACTTCTGCTAACTGGTATTTTCTCTGTGTAATTTTTAATTTTTAGATTATAAGTATTGTTAAACCAAGGGGTTATTTCAACTATTTTATCTGTATTTACAATAAAACTTTTATGACTTCTAAAAAAACCTATTCCCTTAGTTCTTTCTTCCCAGTATGCTAAAGTTTCTTTTAAAGTATATCGTTCATTTTCTTTGTTATATGCTACTACTTCACCTTTTTCAAATGTAAAAAACAAAATATCACATATATCTATCAATACTATTTTTTCGCCCCTCCAAGCAGGTATTTTTTTACACTTACTTTTATCATCCGTAATATATTTTTCAATTTTTTCAACTTTTGTTTCTTCGCCTGTTGAACTCTTAATATTTAACTTTTTTATTTTTTTTAATACATGATTTATTCTATCTTCTTCAACTGGCTTTAATATATAATCCAAAGCATCCATTTCAAATGCTTTTACTGCATGATCGTTATAAGCTGTTACAAAAACAATATATATCATACTATTTATTCTAAGTATTTCTTTGGCAAGTGTAAATCCATCTAACAATGGCATATCTATATCCAAAAAAACTACATCAGGCATATCAAAATGTATATTTTCAAGCATTTCTAGTGGTGTTGTATATTTGTTAGCTATAATTACATCTTTATCCTGCTCTAAAAAAAATTCCAACTGCTCTAAAGCTATTTTTTCATCATCAACCAATACCAATCTCATTTTATTCACCCCGCTTAATTATTTAGATGGAATTTTTATTGTCATAATAGTTCCTTTTCCTACCTCACTATTTATTCCCAATCCATGACCATAAAGCTTTATCAATCTTAAATTTACATTTTTCACACCTATACCACTCTTTATTTTTTCATCAAATATATCATCTAGCTTTGATTTTTCTATTCCTAAACCATCGTCTATAACATTTATTTCTACATAATCAATATTATTATGAGCAGAAACGGTTAAAGTTCCGCCTTCTGGTTTACTCAACAATCCATGTCTTACTGCATTTTCAACTATTGGCTGTAGTATAAGTGGAGGAATTTTTATTTCTATATCCTCATCAATTTCATAAACAACGTTCAGCCGTTCTTCAAATCTTGCTTTTTCAAGTGACAAATAGGCTTTAATGTTTTTAATCTCCTCATCAAATGAAATAAGCTCATATATATCTTTATACTTAAAGCAACTTCTTAAATAATTTGTAAAATGCAACAATAATTTATTTGCTTCTTCTGGATTTTTTCTTATCTGATATATAATTATATTCAATGAGTTGAACATAAAATGTGGTCTTATTTGAGAATTAAACGCTATTATTTGGGATTTCAATAGTTGTTCTTCTTGCTTTATTGATTTCTTAATCATAAGCAATGAATCCACCCTAGATATCAGTTCCTTTTCCTCAAAAGGTTTTGATAAATAATCATTTGCACCGCTTTTAAATCCTACAACTATGTCTTCAGAACGATTTTTAGCTGTTAATAATAGAATAGGTAATTCTGTTTTTTTATATGTTTCTCTTATTTTTTTACAAACTTCATACCCTGACATTTTTGGCATCATGACATCCAAAATTATCAGATCATAGTCTTCGGCTTTTTTATCTATTTTTTCAATAACTTGCAAACCATTTTGAACAACAAAAACATTGTATTTTTTTAATTTAAAATTATTAACCAGAACTTGTGTATTTATTTTATCATCGTCAGCTATAAGAATATTAAATGATTCTTCTTCCCCACTTATGTAATCATCTATGCTTATATCTTGTACCCCTTCATTTTTAACAATTATTTCTTTATTATTTTCTTTTTCATAATTATTTGCAATAGGCAAATTAAAAGTAAATGTAGAACCTTTACCATATGTAGAATCCACTACAATATTGCCTCCATGTAATTCTACTAAATACTTTGATATATTGAGCCCCAAACCCGTACCTTCATATTTGCGTGTTTCAGAGCCATCTAACTGTTCGAAATATCTGAATATATCTTCTGTTTTTTCTTTTGGTATCCCTATTCCTGTATCTTTTATAGATACATATACCTGATCGTTTTTTACTGTTGCATACACGTCCACTGTTCCATATTCCGTAAACTTTACGGCGTTTCCTATTAAATTATATAAAATTTGGTATATTCTATTTTCATCCCCATAAACACAGGGTAAATCATCAGAAATTTTGTTGTTTAAATGCAGCTCTCTATTTGCTATTGTTGGTTTTAAAACATCAATAACTACTTGAGTAATATTTTTAATATTGAGTACATTTAAATTTAGATTTATATCTCCATTTTTCATTTTAGAAAAATCCAAAATATCATTTATAATGTTTGAAAGTCTCTTTCCACTCGAAATAATTAAAGATAAATTTTTTGCTTTTTCATATTCCAAATTACCATTTACACCATTTAAAAGTGTTTGTGCTATACCTATAATACCATTTAACGGTGTTCTTAACTCATGTGAAGTATTTGCTAGAAACTCATCTTTTATTTTATCTAAAGAAACTAATTTATTGGATAGATTTTCAACTTGAGTAAATGATTTTGAAAACTTCTTTGCCAACATAAAAGATTGAAAAAATAGGAATATAAACAATCCATAAGGCAAAAGAAAATCAGTTTTTATAATACCCACATTATTCAAAGTGTCATTGATAACTATAAGAAATATTATAATCAATCCTGAAAAAACAATTTTTGCACCTTCTCTTTTATTTTTTACTGCTTTAAAAACATAATAAAGTAGAAACAAAAAATGAATAACTATTATCACTTGATATGGTAATAAGAAATAATCGTTGATTTCATCTTTTATAAATATATTTATAATTACATAAACAGCACTAATTATTTTCAATATTTTTAAATAATTTTTATTAACTTCATTTATAAAAATTTCATTTATAAACATAACTAAAAAAGTAAATGCAACTGTAAAAGTTATTACCGAAAGTTTTAAAATAAAATTAAGATTTAAAAATGAGAACACACTATAAAATATCATTTCTCCCATAAGTAGTGTTCTTAACGCTATAAAAAAGCAAATAATAGCCAAATAAAGCGTTGATTTATCTTTTCGCCTTACTAAATATAATCCTAAATGATACAATCCCATAATAAAAATACTACTAAAAATAAATATATCTTCTATAAAAGAATTCATATTAAAAATATCGTTTGTATTCCCTAATTTTAAAGGACTGACAAAGCCCCCATTTGAAAACCCATAATTTGAAACTTGCACTGTAATGTAAACCTCATCTCTTAGTGCATTAAAAGTGGCACGCTGAGGCAAAAATTTACCCACATGATTTTTTTCATTATCCGCAACTTTTCCAGCTTGCATAATCAACTTATTATCAACCCATAATTTGTATGCGGATATTTCAAATTTAGAGTAAATTGCATATGGGACATTTATATCCTTCAATTTAAGCTTTAGTCTAAAAGTTGCATGATTGTTATTCTCCATATTTATACCATCCCATCTCATGGGAATATTTACATACTCATTTGGTGAAATATCTTTTTTTTCAAAATCCTCCGGAGTTAACAACCCACCATAATAAGCCTCCCATTCGCCAGTTAAAAGTATTGGCTTATTATTTGATATATCAAAATTCGACAAATCCATGGTTCCACTTTGGGAAATCAAATTACTCATGGTTTCATTTTTACTATTACAACTTGATAAATTAAAAATCATTAAAATCAAAATAAATAAAATCAAAATAACTTTTATGTATTTTCTCACTATACATCACCTTTATGATTAATTTTTTTCTATATAATTATTATATCATATATTCACTAACTTTACAAAAATAACTTTCATAAAATGTTACTATTCAGCCATATGTATAAGGCAGAGATGTTTTACCGAAGGTTCAGGGCGACCGGAAAGCCCGGTCGACTCCGCAGAGTCGAAACTCTTACAAAATCGTAAACGTTATATTTATAGGCTGAATATCAACTGTAAATGTATGTATTTTATTGTTTTATCCCTTTTTATTGAATTAGTGGTAATTATAAAATAAAAAAAGACATAAAAATCAGGAATTTATTCCAATGATTAATATGCCTATTTTAACATTTTATAATATATATTTAACCGAAGGTCCAGGGCGACTGGAAAGCCCGGTCGACTCAGCAGAGTCGAAACTCCTAAAAACATAAACATTACCTTTAGTGCGTGAATTATCCCTTGCATATATTTCCAAGTTATAGCCATTTTATTCCGCTTTATTGTTCCCTATAACTGCAAAAAACGATTCACTGTCTTTTCCTTCAAAAAAGAATGTTATTCCATATAAATTTTCTTTGTAGTATACTTTTACGTCGACTGTATATAACTTATCAAATAATCCTCCAGTATACAGGTCATCTTCAGTAATATTAAACTTTTCTGATAATTCTTTAAAAGTTATACCTGTAACTATATCCTTGGCAATTCTCCCCTCTGGCATAACTGCTATATGGTCAATATAATCAACATTATTATTTATATCATCAATAGAAATAATATACTTGTACTCTTCTCTATACAAAACCAAATAATCCCCTACAGCATCTGAAACCAAACTGTTCTCTAGCCTTCTATTTGCATTTTTGTTGGTATCAAGCATATAATAAAGTGCATCATTTTCATCACATTCCACTTCAATAGCAACATAATAGCTATATACATATCCATAATTATCATTGTATTTTACATAATACCATCCATATTCATAATTTAATATTTCTACCCTTTCACCTTTTGCAATTAACATAACTATATTTGAATCCTTAGAGGGTTTTTCTCTTAAATTTAACGCCTGATCATATGTGGCTATATATCCATATTTCTTTTCACTAACTTCAGGTGCTTTTTGACTTTCTAAAACACTTGTAATAAGTGGTGTTGTAAGTTCTGTATATTCAGTAGTTTCTTGAGAAGTAATTTCACTTGATAAACTTGTCTCTATTTCCGAATTTTTTGTAGTTATTTCTGTGATTTCTTTTTTTGTAGTTTCAATGTTTTTGTTAAAACAAACCGCTGAGGATACAACGGCTTTTTGTATGTCTATTTTATCTTTCATAGTAGTATGGGTTTCCTCATTATTTTTAATTTCGACTCCTGTATTTGCCAATTCACATGAAACCAACAATAAAGTTATACAGGTTAAAACAAATACCATTATTCTCTTTTTCATTTTTGTATCCCCCTCTTTAAATATCTTTATCTGTTACTATTCAGCCAGAAAGAGATATTTTACCGAAGGTCCAGGGCGACCGTAAAGCTCGGTCGACTCCGTAGAGTCGAAACTCCTGTAAAATCGTAAACTTTATCTTTATAGACTGAATAGTAACCTTTATCTTTACTTATACTAATTATTCGGTACATTTTGATTAAACTTAACTATTTTTTTGGTTACAATTTGGTGAAAAAGTAAATAACAAAACTTCAATTAAAATACATATGTTCAAAAATAGACTTATTAAAAATATATTTAATAGGAATAATTCTAATTTTTATCAAATAAAATTAGAGCTAAAATCTATTTATGTAAAAAAATAGATTTTAGCTCTAAAAAATTGTTACTTTCCAGCCATATATAGGGCAGAAATATTTTACCGAAGGTCTAGGGCGACCGGAAAGCCCGGTCGACTCCGCAGAGTCGAAACCATTGCAAACCTTAAACTTTACCTTTAAAGGCTGAATAGTAAATTTAATTATTACAAATTACTTCCGTTATTTTCAATAACAGACTTGTACCAGTATGCAGAATCCTTTGGTATTCTCTCATATGTTTCATAATCCACATAAATTATTCCAAAACGTTCATTGTAGCCTGCACTCCATTCAAAATTATCCAATAAAGACCATACAAAATAACCTCTTATATCAAATCCTTCAGATGAGGCTTTTTTCAAACCTAAAAGATAACGATTTAAATAATCTTGTCTGTTTGGATCATGAACTTTTCCGTCAAGTGAAATTGTATCATGACATGACATACCGTTTTCTGTAATATAAATAGGCATTTTATATCTTGTGTAGCACTGTTTTACTCCGTAATATAATGAGTCGTCTGATACTGGCCAATCGAAAGCTGTTTTTGTAAATCCTACTTTATGAGGCAATTTAACAGGCTCTCCATTTTCATCTGCTTTATAATAGTCGCCCATGTATATATTTCTACCTATAAAGTCTATTTTCTGACTAATAAGTTCCATGTCACCATTTTCTATTTTAGGCATTATATCTTTACAAGTTTCTAAAATACCATCATTATATTTTCCAAATACAATAGGATCTAACCAATAAGAATCTGTATAGACAAAATTATAAATATCTGCTCTATCATATACTTTTTGTGCCGCTTTTATATCTTCTTCTCGTTCTGTTACAGGAATAGCAGGATTACTTGCCACAGAAATACCTATATTCAATTCTGTTTTAGAATTTTCTCTAAGAATTTTAACCGCTATACCATGTGCTAGCAAAACGTTGTGACCTATATTAAGCAGTTCAAAGTTTGAAAGCTTATATCCTGGAGCATGGCTTCCATGCATATACCCATTACCAACAAAAATTTCAGGCTCATTTAAAGTTATATAGTTTTTTACTCTATCTGAAAAGTTATCTGCAATTATTTTTGTATACTCAGCGAAAGCATTTACTATATCCCTATTCATCCAACCGCCTTTTTTGCTTAATTCATATGGAAGATCCCAATGATAAAGTGTCATATATGGCTCGATTCCATTTTCAATAAGGGTATTTATTAATTTATTGTAAAAATCTATGCCTTTTTGATTTATTTCACCAACACCATTTGGTAATATTCTTGACCAACTCACTGAAAATCTATAAGCTTTTAAACCCATTTCTTTCATTAGCTTAACGTCTTCTTCTATTTTATTATAATGGTTACAAGCAGTATCTCCGGTATGTCCTCTAAAAACCTTACCATCCTCTTTGCAGAATACATCCCATATATTCAAGCCTTTACCATCTGAGTATGCCGCTCCCTCAATTTGAAATGCCGCTGTTGCTGCTCCCCATACAAAATCATTTTTAAAACTCATATAAATCTCCTTTCATGTATCTTATTGATACTTCATATTTTTGAAAATAAATATAACATATATATTTTATCTATAATTTTAACATACTAAAACTATGTAGTCAACAGCAATTTAAAATTGTATAATTATATTTTTATTTATGTTTACTATTTAAGCAATATATAATACCGAAGGTCCAGGGCGACCTAAAAGCCCGGTCGACTCCGCAGAGTCGAAATCCTTGCAAATCGTAAATTTTAGCTTTAGAGGCTGAATTTTAAAACATTTACATTATACAATTAATGTCATCAGATAATTTTTTAATCAACAATTCTTGATATGTTGCCTTTTTATATTTTTTTATCTCACGTGCAGTTTCTACAAGTATTTCTGAATTTAATTTTTCCAACAAGCTCATTCTTTTTTCACTTATTTCAATTGTTTTTTCTAACTCCAAATAATCCTGCCTTGACATATGCCAAATTTTCAGTTTATCCTTGTATCTCAAAGAAAGTTTTTCTGCTATGTATAACCCTTCCGGATCAAAATCACCCGAATAATACATATCTGCACCAGATTTATAAATCATATCTAGCAAAACCAATGATGCCGTTTTTAACTGTCCTGAAGTACATATAATAGAGACATCTTTATCAAAAATCATGGTGCACAATTGAGAAAAAACGCCCTGATTTTCCACTATATAAACTTTGTTTTTAGCGACTTCTATATTTTTTATGCAACTTAAATTTGACATTGTTATTAAATATGGTTCTTTTTTTTCACGAAAATACTTATAAGCCTTATTTTCTTCTCCATCATAATCATAAATTATCAAACCATAAACTGCAGTAAATGAAGAAATATCATCAGCTAAAATATTAAATTCATAATATAATTGGCTTATTTCCTCAGCATTTGAGGGTGTTTTTATACCTCTTATATATGCCAATGCCCTTAAAAGTAACTTCCCACCTATTTGATTTATATCAAAAAAATGTGGGTCTGCAGTTATTTGTGCTGAAAATAATGCCAATCTGTATTTTTCTTTATTTAAGATTAAAAATTCAACCGCTTTACATATAAATTCGAGTATAAAAGAAGCATTTTCTTTATTTGAACTATACTCAGTCATAATCAACCTATATCCATATGTTCGATTTATCTTCATTTCATTTAACCATTTGGTAGAATTTTTGTATAAATTAGTACAAATTAAGCTATCAAAAAAATTGTTGATTTCATTTATAGTATTGTTTTTGTCTTCTTTGTTTGATGCCAATTCTTCTTCAAAATATACCTCAAGTAGTTCTTTTACTGTAACTTCACTATACTTACTCTCTAAAAGCGATTTTGAAAAAAGTTTCATATTAAATTTTATAGTAGGTGGCTGAAAATAAACTCCTGTAAATCTTGTTAATGCTTCACATTCTTCATTCGATGCTTTTAAAATGGATACTGTTCCAGATACCTTTCCAAGACTTTTGTATTTTTTTCTTATTTCCTCTAAAATACGTCTATATGACTTATCCGACTTAAAATAATTTGCACATTCTTCAGCCAGTTTAGATATGTGTGTCATCTAAAATCCTTTCTGTTCCATTCCAATCATAAAATATAACCGTAACCACATCTGAATTCATAGGTCTTTGCAATTCTGCAATTTTTAGTTCCGTTACAGTTTCATAACACCCCCATAAAGCTTGTGAATTCATAATATAACAAAAATTCAAATCTTCTACTAGCTTAAACATACTACTTATATTTTTTTCATCAACACCTGCAAAAGCCTCATCTAGAGCAATTATTCTAGGACAATCAGGGGAGGATTTTTGATATTGAGCGGAAATAGCAGTAAACAACGGAACATACATTGCCATTGCTTTTTCTCCACCACTAAATTTATTAAATTCATTGTTGGTGAGTTCTTTTTTCGGCAAATCACCTCTTTGAAAATGCAATCCAAATTCAAACCATTGCCTATAATCAAGTGCATTTCTAACTAACTCTGTATAATTAATTATCTCTTCATTTTCAATAGCTAATTTTTTCCCTGTATTTATTTTATTCCTAAAATGTGTAGACAAACGCTCTATATCCTCACGTGTTAACAATTTTTTATCTTTAAATAGCATTTTCTCCAGCTCATCAACATTCATTTCATTTTCACTTTGTATGGGTTTACCTTTCCAAGACAAACTAAACCTTAAATCCATAGATGTATCTATATTTTTCATTAATCGGTTCATATCCTGAACCCATCTACGACTTTCCTGAATAGTTACATATAACTTTTTACTCAAAGTATCCGATAAAATATTTTCAAAAAGCTCTCTATCTTTTTCCATAATCAACATTTCTATGTTTTCAATAGACTCCGCCAATTCTTTTTTAAACAAACCCGGTGATAATTCTTTTCCCTGCCAAGTAAAAATTATACATTGTCTGCTTCTGATAAAATCATAATCTCCATCTTCAAACTTCCCTTCGGTTCTAGGTGCGTACTGAGTCAGCGAACTCAAATGCTGATTAAAAACCTTATTCAGAGATGCTATTATATCTGAACTTGTTTTTTCACTTTCATACTTTTTTATATCCATATTGTTTATATTTTCTTTTTTAATGTTTTCAGATATTATGTTATCTGTCAATCCCAAAGATATTTCTTCTTCTAAATACTTTAATGCTGTATTTTCCTTTTTTGATGCCTGTTCATATAAGTCCCTTACTTCAGTAAGTTTTTCTTCTTGGTGATTAATGTTGTTGGTGCTTTTTTCTATTATTTTAATATATTCTTTTATTTCTCCATCTAAGTTGACAATTCTAGCTTCTATTTCTTTTATTTTTTGAGCCAATGCCTTTGTTTCAGGACTATCCAAATAATCATTTAGTCCTTTTATTTTTGAATTTAAATTAGAAATACTCAGCCTTATATTTGATATATCAGATGAAATTTCATCTATACTTTCCTCAATATTTTCTATTGTTTCAAGCTTTGATAAAGCTGAACTCTCTAAACTGGATATTTTATGTACTATATTAATTATATTTTGAAATTTTTCCGTGTACTCTATAATTGAATTTACTGCTTCTTCATATTCTTCATAAGTTCTTTTAAAAGGCAAATTTGCACATTTATTTAAAGCTTCATTTTTACAAACCCTAAATTTTTCTGATATTTTCTTTTCTTCTTCTTCCAGTTCTTGTAGTTTGTTTTTTACAGAATTATAGCTTAGTTCTAACTCTTTGCGTATCTCTATTGCAGTCTCTAAATCAGTAAGTAGCGGCAATTTTTCAAACTCAATTTTTAATAGGTTTATTTTTTCTTGAATTATTTCCAATTTAGCTTCTTGCTCATCTATTTCTTCGTTTTTATAAACTATTTTCTTCTCTGTTTCTTTTATAATTCTCTCTTTGTTTTCTTTTCTAGCCTTTACACCTATAAATCTTGCGTCGTTTGTTACAACACTATTTCCTACTAGACTTCCTATTTTCCACATACCATTTTTACAAATTGCAAGGTTTGAATTTCCCATATTATTTGAAATATGTTTTAATATATGTTCCACTTCATCACTAAAAATACTATTTTCATCTGCTAGCTTCAATTCATTTATGGATTCAGTGGGGGTATCTGTATTTATAGATATAAAACAATCTGACATATCTTTCATCAAGTCAGATATTTTATCCTTATAATCTTTAGGCAATACTAAAGCATCCAATATCCCCATATCTATAAGTTGCTCTTCAACCAAAGATTTTTCGCTTTCACTTAAATCACCTTCAAAATCTATAAGTTCATAAAAAGGAGTAAAAGGTATATTCATTTTTTCTAAAGCTTTTCTTGCCTCTATTGTTTTTGCTTTTCTGTCTGGTGTTGGGTCACCTTGTTCTTTTATTTCACTTAACTCTTTTTCTAATTCATCACGTTCTTTTTTTAATAATTTTAATTGTGTATTTATTTTATGTTTTTCTTGATCTAATTTCGTGTTGTAGTTATTATAGATTTTATTTTTATACTCCATTATTTTCAATGCATCTGAACTACCTTTATACTCAGAAATCATTTTAACTATATTTCCTAGCATATCATCATCTATTATAAATTCGTTATTATTTTTTTTAGCAATATAATATTCTTCTATAATTTTATCACGTACATCATTTTCTATTTTCTCTGATTTCTCTAACTGATCAATCACTTTTTCTTTTTCAGCGTTTTGACAAGCAGTCTTTTCTACAGCCTCATCATATTTAATTTCAATTTCCTTTAATAATTTTAACGCACGTCTTGCATCCTTTATTGTATTTGTATAGATTAATATATCATGTTTGAAATTTTTCTCAATTATATTTATATCTTTATTTGTTGATATATCTGATTTATATATCGAATGATTTGTAAAGTTTATAAACTCGTCTATATCATCTATTTCTACAATCTTCTTATCAATTTCATACTTTAAATCCTCCACTTGATTTTTTATTTCGTCGTATTCTCTTCGTGATTTCTTGCTTTTCTCAAGTTGTTCATTTAAGTATTTTTCTTTTTCCTTTAATCTAACTTGTTCTTTATTTATTTGTTGTTTGTAGGCTTCTAAATCTTGAGCCGCTGTTTCTATATCAACACAATTTAAAGATGATTTTTCAGACTTTAATTGCATAAACTCCATATTTATACTTTCAAAATATTTATTTGCGGCCTCTAAATTTACTCTTTCCTCGTTGATATTTTTTTCAATACCATTAAGTTTTTTTCTATAAGATGTAGCTTCATCTTTTGAATTTATGTAATTATTTGATTTTTTGTAGAACATATATTTATTATACTTATCATACTCTGTACAAATGGAATTTACATCTTTATAAGCCTGCTTCATACCCTGCAATCTAATCTCTATATCATCCATTTTTTCCATAGCATCAACCATAGCTCTTAAATCTTCATCTGAAAGCGTTTGAAGAGATTCGTTTAAAATAGAATAAACCATAGTTGGTTTAACATCTTTTGAAAGCTTAGGTGCACGAACTTTTATTAACAGGTTTACAAACTGCTCATAATATTCTATTTTAGGGAACTTAAAAAGATAGTCGTTAACCATTTTTTTGTACTCACCTTGATTTTCAACTATATCTCCGCCATCTGCCAATGCGTTTTTTAACTCTTGCCTTGTCATAGGTATTTTTTGTTTCCCTACTTCTTTATACAAATTAAAATCAAAACCTATTCTTTTGCCGTTTTTTATGTTAAAGCCCCAAAAAGACATATTTTTGCCTTTTTGGGCTCTCAGTCCTATTCCTATTGTTTTATATTGTCCGCTCTCCTGATTAACAAACTCCATAAACAAATAACCTGTAGAATCGTCTCTTTCTCCATTTCCCAATAAATAATAATCCATTTTTCTATCTCTTGAACCAAATGGATCCAATCTTTCTGGACTTCTATTTCCATCTAAAATAAATGGAATAAAACTTTGGGTTGTTATTGATTTACCAGATGCATTTGACCCTCTAAGCAAAAGTCTACCATTTGCAAAATGAAAAACTTCCTCATCATAAAGCCAAAAGTTAACAAAACCCATTCTATTCATTATCCAATTCGTCATTTACTTTGTTGCTCCTTTTTAATATTAAAATCTTTTGGGTAAACACCTATTATTTTAGCTATAGCTGGCATAATAATTATTTTTCCCTCATCTTTTTTTATCATCATAAAATCAGACATATAAGAAATAACTGTATTAGTCAACTTCTCAACAGACATTTCCCTATATTCTTTACTCCAAGCCTCTGAAAATTCACTTTTGCAAATTTCAACATTTTCCAAAATAAATTCATGATCAACTTTTATTGAATCGTTGGCTTCAACAACAAGCCAATCTTTTTTTATATATTCATAAACTCTAGAACATAACAAAGTAACCACATCTGAAATCATATTATCCTTTGGATGCATAGTCCCAAATGAATTTTCCTCATTCATTAATAAAAACGCTCCATTTTTATGTATATGAAGTTCTCCTCCAAAATAGTCATAAATATTTTTTTGAAGCCAAGGTCTTTGATTTTTTATGTATGCATAGTCAGCATCTTCTAATCCAGCACTATATACAACCGGAGTAGTAACCAATCTCCTATAAACCCTATTTATTCGGATATATCCTCTGTTTGAGTCTAAAACCTCTTCTTTCTCCTCAAAATCCTTGTAATTTTTGAAGTTTGAAATATCAAAACTAAAATTTGTAGCAAAGTATCTTGAAAATCCTGTATTTTCATATAGAACTTCTGTATTTATATTATTTGAAACATCATCATTTGAACCCTCATAAACATCAACTAAAGATATATTTTCACAGTATTTTAAAACTCTGACTAAAGACTTTCTATGTACAAACTTGGTCCAATCAACTTCTATATGTTCGACCAAATACATTTCTATAAAAGATATCAATTCAGAAAGTAAAAACTGCTCTCCCTCACTCATATCTTCAAGATATATAAGCACTGCACAAAAAATACAGTAATCCATTTTCTCTTCAAAAAATTTTATCCCCATATACGGCTCTGCATATGCAGGTACTTTTTCTATCTTTATAAGGTGTTCATTAGCTATTATTTTCCACCCCAATTGTTCTGTTACAAACTTTCTTATTTGTGGTTGAATAGCTTTCATCTTAAAATACTTTTCACGATTATTCTTTTTTATTACCCAAAATTCCGAAATTAATTGTTTAAAATCTTCCATACTACTCCTATTCAAATTTTATTAGATAACGTGGCATTTTTAAAGTTCCATCTTCACAATTTAAAACACAATACCCTTCTTGTTTTATAAGTTTAAACTTTTGGCCATATTCAGTTATTGCTTCCATACTTCCAGATGAATTTGCAATAGAAATCCACCTTAAAATAGTACTTCTCACAAACTCCGGGATACAATTTTCTATTTTAGATACATCAATTTTACCATCATTTATATACTTCAATACCATTTCCTTTTCTTTTTCTACCTGTTCTAGATATTTCTCTTTTTGTATCTGTTTCTCAAAACTTTTATCCAAAAAACCTTTTTTCTCAACTTTAGGTTTATAATTTCTAACTTTTGGTCTTAATTGAAAAACTGACGGACTTTCATCATAAACACTAGATGTAAAACTTTCAGTTTCTCTTTGAGAATTTATTTTAAAATGAAGTATATTTTGTACGCCAAACAAGTGAGCAGATAAACAGTGTGATTCATATAAATCCTCACATTCGCTAAACATTTTTATATATCTTTTATAGTCTTCTTTTCTACTTATTCCCCAGTTTTGAATTTGAACAATAATAGATGCGTTTTGAATTATTTTTCTTATTACTTCATTTGTAACATCCATAACTTGAGAACTTTCGCTATGTTTCCCATCTGTATTCACAAACCAACTATATAAAGAATTCCATTTACCCTTAATATTTTCAAAAATAGCTTCTTTTATTTTCTCCATATCACCATAGTCTGTACGTGGAATTTCAAGTTCACTTTTATAAACCATATTTACTATCTTTTCCTGTTCTTCCTTTGATAATAAAATAAGGCTACTTTCTATTTTCTCACTATTTATTTGCAATTCCTGAATAAACTCTCTTAAATACTTTATAAAATTATCTTTATGAATTAAAAACTCCACAGATTTAAGCATTTTTTCAGATTTCGCCGAATAAAAATCTCTTAAATAATCTTGATAATTTTGATTTAAAATTTTAAAATCATTTTGTAAAGTTCTCCACCATTGATTAACTTCATTTAAATCTTTTGAATTCAGCATTTTTCTTATTTCAACAATATCTTGATAAATTCTTGAAAACAAATTTGAAGATAATGTTCCACTTTCAACAAATAAATTTTCAATTTTTATAACTAGTCTCTCAACTTCTACAGCATTATTAGACATAGAATACCTAAACTGCTTATTTTTATATTCTGCAATAGAATATACTTTTTTAGGATCTTGGATAGAAATTAAATTTTTCCATTCTACAAGTGCACTTAAGTCCTGCTTCAACTGCTCGATATCATAGTTTTCAAACTCAGTATAATTTTTCAAAATATCGTATACATCTTCTTTGTTAAGTTGAAAATGCATCTTTTCATATTCCTCATAAAAAATTCTCATTATAGCTCTATAATGAAATACTTTTGGCGATGTTAAATATGAAGTTTCTTTAATTTCTCTTAAAACGTCAGTTTTTAAAGGCATGTATATCTCACTTTCTATTGATTTTTAATCAAAAAATATAAACCAATTCCCCTTATCTATTCACTAGTTTTTATTATAAATTATTACTAAAAAAATATCAATATATTTCATAAGATATCCTTAAAAATATATTGATATAGTTACTATTCAGCCATATATAGGACAGCGATATTTTACCGAAGGTCCAGAGCGACTGGACAATATCGTTAACCTATTAAAAAAATAGAAATTTTACTCGATTTTTTTCAAAAAATCGTAGGTTTCCAAAGGGCAACGACCTTGGTCGCTTTCCGCAGAAAGCGAAATCCTTATGATTTAAGAGCTTTTTTGCTTCTTTTTGCGATAGAAAAAGAAGCGGGGTTTGAGGCAGCACCTCATAAATTGCCTTGGCAATTTGCTTAAGTTGACGACATTGGGCGAACGACTGGAAAGCCTGGTCGACTCCGCAGAGTCGAAACCCTTTCAAAATCGTAAATTTTAGCCTTGGAGACTTAGCGTTAAATATTTACATTGTACAATTCATATCACCAGATAATTTTTTAATCAACAATTCTGGCTCTTCTGTAGCATTGGTCGATAACTCAACTGAAAATTCACGCCACACTTGACAGAACCTGAAAGAAATATTAACCTTGCTGTGCCGACGGTGAGAAACTCAAGAACAGATCATCTAATTCGCCGTCGGAAAATCTATTGTAATATTTCTTCCGTACCTAATATAACAATTGGTGCGTTATATAAAGAACTTTCAACCGATTGAATAATAGATTTTTTGTCGTGACTATATGTACAATACAAAACTTGTGATACAATTTTTTTAAGCTTAATAAATAGGTCTAAAACTTCTGATTTTCCAAGAAATTTCTTTAGACCGTCTAAGTCACCATGCACCATTTTACTTCTATAATCATAACACTTTTTTATCGTGTTAAATATATCTCTTCTTTCAATTAAATTTTCACCACATAATAACGATGTATACAAAGAAACACGATAACTGAGTTCAGATTTACTTTCAACCAATAATGCTTCTAATGCAGTAATTAGATTTGTAAATCCTTTTTCAATCATTACACAATTTGATGCAGCTAAATATTCATTATATGATATATTCCATGGCTTTGAACGTAAGGATTTGTTACTAAGTAATAAGTTATTGTGTTCAATAATCATATGGTGCCATTTTTTTAGTTTATCTAAATCAGCTCTACTTGCTGAAAATGAAGGTAATTTTATATTTTCATTTTGACCATAATATGAAAACAAGACATTAGATTTCCAAAAACTTTTATAATAGTTTTCTGATGGTGATGCTGAACACTGTGTTGATACAACCATCTGCGGAAATGCACAATCCAATGCACTTTTTAAGAGAGTTGGTGAGGATTCAGTATTTAATTTATCTATGTTGGTTGCTATTATTTCAGTTTCATTTTCCGTATGTGAAATTGTAAAGTAATCATTAATTTGATATGCAATCACATCTGAAATATTTAAATTTTTTATTTTGATAACAGCGTTTTTTTCCATTATTTATTCCCCCTACTTTTTTAATTAATAAAATTCTAATACTTTACTTTAAAAGTTGATTAAATCAGTGTTTCCTTAATTGTTTTTTCCATTATACCACTCATTCTTTTTTTTGTATATATCCTTTGTTTCTTTTTGTAACTCATGCGTATGGTCTGACTAGTTAATTAGTATTATTTGTTATAGAGTTTTAAATCGAAATCACATTTGTTGCTATATTATCAGTAAAAAACTTATCATGTTCTACAAAAATAATTGTTGGTTTATATTCAAGAATTAACTTTTCAATTTGCATCCTTGAGATTAAATCAATAAAATTTAAAGGCTCATCCCATATATACAGATGGACTTTTTCACATAAACTTCTTGCTATTAAAACCTTTTTCTTTTGACCTTCACTAAAAAACAAAATATCTTTTTCAAACTGTGAACGTGAAAAATCAAATTTTCTAAGAATGGCTAGGAACAGGCTTAAATCTATTCCATATTTTTCAGCATAATCCACTAGACTTCCTGAAAGTGATTCGGTATTTTGTTGTACATAGGATATTTTTAGTTGTTTATTTATAAAAACATCACCTGTATATGAGATATTTTCACCACATATAAGCTTTAAAATGCTAGATTTGCCACTGCCATTTTTACCTGAAATAGATATTCTATCGCCCTCATTTACACTAAAACTTATATTTTCACATACCCGCTTTTCACCATAAAATACATTTAATTTATTTACAGTTATTAAATTTGGAGTATGAAATTTTAAAGGACTTAGTTTTAATTCCGCACTATTTTCTATGTTTTTTAAAAGTTTTGATTTATCATCCATTATAGACGTTTTTCGTTCCTGAATAGCTTTTGAACGAGACATCATTTTCTTTGCTTTTGCCGCCTCTGTAGGACGACGTGATATGTTTTTTTCAACTTTTGAAGGGTCAAAACCTATTTTTCTACTTTCAGCTTTATCCGACCATTCAGCAGTTCTTTTAGCTGATTCAGAAAGTCTTTTTATTTCCTTTTTCAATTTTTCGTTTTTTGAAATTTCAAAATTATCCTGCATTTCTTTGTTTTTTATCCAAGATGAAAAATCACCTTTCTGAACCTCAATATTTTCTTTATTTATAGAAAGAATATGATCTACACATCCGTCTAAAAAAGCTCTATCATGTGAAATTAAAATAAATCCTTTTTTTCTGCTTAAATATTCAGAAACTATTTTTCTGGAATTCAAATCTAGGTGATTTGTTGGTTCATCTATAAGCAAGAAATTATTTTCTTTTAGAAATAATGCCACCAAAAGGACCTTTGTTCTTTCTCCATTTGAAAGAGTTTCAAACCTGCGATATAATATTTCATCTGACAAATCTAAAAGATTTATCTCTCTAATTATCTGCCAATCATCAATATTATATGCCTGTTTTTTTATAACATCTATTGTAAATTCCTCTTTATTCTCAACTTCAAATGGGAAATATTCGAAATCAATACTTGATGAAATAGAACCTTTGTATACATATTTCCCCAACAAAAGATTTAAAAACGTTGTTTTCCCTCTGCCATTTCTTCCTACAAAACCAAGTTTCCAGTTTGTATCTATCTGAAAGTTCACATTTTCAAATATGTTGTCATAACATCCTTCATAAGAAAAAGTTAAATTTGATATATTTATCAAAGACATACTAAAATCCCTCCTGTTTATAATTGTTTTTAATTAAAAAAATAATAGCTACAAGAAAGTTAATTCTGTAGCTATTACACAAAAGAGACGCAACTATGTCATTCATAGTTTGTCAAAATTATATCCAAGCTCAAAGATACATTAACTTTCTTGCAAAATAGGCACAGAAAACCAAACGGTTATAAAAACCGTTTAAAAAAGTTTACTTAGCCATACCTTTATTAGCAAGAAAATTTACGCATCCTTTCACCTCAAATCATTAATTTATATGCTTGAATTATAGCATATGTTAATACAACTGTCAACATATATATTTTCACAATAAAGTCTGTTTATCTCACGTTTAAGCATATTGAAACAATTCATCATACTCCATTCATTCCCTTATTATAATCTTAGGTATCAGCGAATAATCATACATAACTTCTGAATGATTATTTCTTATAAGATCATGTCTAATTATATTACCTGAAAGCTTATCAATTGTGTCTCTGTAGATTTTTGAAATTCGATAGTACTTATTATTTTCTTTTCTGAAATGATGATCTTCTTCCAAAATATCATATGTATAGGGAACATCGTAATTGCTTCTAATTTCTGCAAATAGTGTATTTTCTTTAACATTTACAATAATCTGAAAATCCTGATTCGTATTATTTTTAAATCTTAAATCTATATTATTATAGTTTACTGATGTTCCAGAACTCATAGGAATTCGTTCACCATGATCAAAAGCAAGTGCGTCAGAATGATAATGTACCTCGGTTACATCTAGTGGGCTGTTAAGTGCAAGTATATGTAAAATGTTAACAAGATTACAGAGTCCTCCTCCTATGCCTGTAATTAAACGACCTCGCTCAATAATACGCCCTTCCTTATACCCTTTGCGTTTTGTTGTTGAACCAACTATTTTCCAGAAGGAAAATACTTCACCAGGCGAAATAACTACACCATTGATTTTTTCACTTGCAATTGCTATATTTATTGATTTGTTATACTGAGCCTCCGGATCAATGCCATCTCCATGTTTAATTAAATATGACTGACAACTGTAAATTTTATTTGCCAAAAGATATTCAACTTTTCTTTTTAAATAATTTTCATTATGTGTAAAATTGTAAATATTTCTTTTGGTGATTTCTTTAATTGATGATATTTTATAACATGTATTATTTATATCACAAAACAGCAGTTCATGCCTTAAAAGCAATTTAACAATCTGAAAAAAAGAATATTTTTTTGTCAAACTGATTCCTCCTAGTCGATTTTTAAATCTACTAAAACGCCATAAAAAAAGAAATATATACTCCATATATCTCCGCCAACCTAACCATTTCTCATTTTGAATTGTAATGAATTTTACCATAATAGATGCTAAAGATGAATTGTTTGCACCAAGAATATCTTTGAATATTTGGTCCCCAATAACAACCACTTCATTTTTATTCACTTTGAGTAGTTCAAGTGCTTTTAAATACGCATCTATATTAGGCTTTTCAGCATCACATATATAGGATGTATTTATGTTTTTAACGAATCTTAAAGTTCGTTCTAAATCGTTATCGGTTATAAGAATTGTTTTGAAACCCATATCATGCAACTTAATAAACAATTGTTCAATCTGTGGTGTAGCGTTTTCACCATGGTGCACAAGCGTATTGTCAATATCAAAAATTATAGCTTTATACCCAAGCTGATACAACTTTTCGTAGTCAATATCAAAAACGCTTTTACAATATTCATAAGGAAAATATTTATTCATCATATCAAATACCTAAGCTGAAGCATCACTTTGTTTCATATATTGCAGTACCTTTTCTATCTGCTCAGGAACTCTATCACCGAATTTATTTTCAAAAAAGGCACTTCCAATTGTAAAAGACCATGGAGAAATACGTTTTATTTCATCAAGTCTTAAATAAGAATTTATACTCCCCGCAACGCAAACAGGTGCATCTACCTTATTAACGATGTTTTCTATAAGTTCAATCGCATTACCATTATAACGATAACCAAGAAGATCAATACCATATACACCTTTACTAAGATATTCTTTTGCTTGTATGATAATATCATTAATATCTCCTTCAAGAATTGATGGGCGTTCTGAAACATCACCTACAAATGGCAAGTATTTAAGATTATTAGCTTTGCACAAGTCATTGACAGCATCAGAAAATACCGTTCCCATTAAATAATCACAGCCCCACTCAACAGCATTCTTTGCACTGGCAAGTGCCTTTTCTTTATCGTAGCTAACCACCTCAAGAGCCGTTTTCTTCCCACATTTTTTCATATAATTAAGAATTTTTTTCATTTCTTCAACCTCAAGAGGTTCTTCTTTGAGCCCCCAACATTCAACAGCACTATCCTTGCACTGATTGAATATTTCATAAGCATTCCTAACAGTAAGGTCGTTACATGTAAGCATAACTGTAAGCATTGGAGAAGTTTTCATGCTTTAACCTTCTTTCTTTTTCAAGATTTATATTTTTCTGTATTTTTTATTTTATTTACAACTAATAAATTTACTATTCACCTCTGTTTGCAAGGGTTTCGACTCTGAGGAGTCGACTGGGCTTTCCGGTCGCCCTGGACCTTCAGTAAAATATTTCTGTCTTATTCATATGACTGAATAGTAACCTAATAAAGTTACTATTCAACCAAAAAAGATAAAGTTTACAATTTTGCAGGACATAGAGTTCCGTCAGTAAACCAAAGACATTTTTTGCATTTTATGCAAGGTCTATAACATGGGTCATTTGAAGAATTATATACAAAATTATAATCAGCCAAAAATGGTCTTCCATATGCAACAAAATCACTTCTTTTGTTTTCAATCAAGTCATTTCCTCGACTAAGTGTTTGTATATCATCAACTACTATAATTGGTATTTTTAAAGTTTTTTTCAACAATGTTCCTGCATAAACAGTTTCATTATATGAATAATTTTCTGGGAAATCGAATATTCTTTTGGGTCTTAGACCATATGAAATATGCAATAGACTTACACCCATCTTTTCTAATTCAGATGCAATTTGTATATCAGTTTCTGTCGAATCCGACCAACCCATTCGGTAAGATATAACAAAATTGTCATCTGTAAATTTTCCGATTTTCTCAATAACTTCTCTAACAAATCTCAATCTATTTTCCAAAGAACCTCCATATGCATCTTTACGATGATTATATTCATTAGAAAGTAACATGTTAAGAAAAAACCCATGAGCACCATGTAATTCAATACCATCGCAACCAGATAATTTACTTAATCTTGCAGCCATTACAAAGTCATTGATTAAATGTTGTATCTCATTTGTTGACATACTATTTAACAATTGATTATCATGTGAGCCTACTTTTGGAAATGCAAGCTGTGTAAAAAATCGTGTATTATTTTGGTGTAAAAAATCAACAACGATTTCTAGTGGTTTCATTTGTTCTTTTGAGTAAATTGAAGCAAATCCATCTACTTTATGATCGGTAGCTACATTCAACGATTGTGAAATAATTAAACCTATACCACTGGTTGCTCTTTTTTTATAAAAATCGAGTAAAACACTATTTATAATTCCAGAATTATGATATAAATTCGAAAAAGGAACCATAGGTGCCATAACTATTCTATTTGCAAACTCAATATTTTTAATTTGTATTGATGAGAATAAATACATAAGCGTTCTCCTTGAATAATTTATAAGTATAAAGCAAATAATCGCAAACAAACTATACTATTTGATTTTACGTTTAATAATCAAAAATCAGTATTATTCCATTTCCCCTACAACAGGCATTTCATCTAATATAGATTTGCCATGAGGCGATTTACTAATATATTCTGTTAAATCAGTTCCAGCGTTATAACCTTGATGACCGCCTTCCTTCCATTTATCAGAATTAGTAACATCATAAACTACACCATCTACTGCAACATAAGCACTAGAACCATTTTTGCCATTGTATTTCGCTAATTCTTCCATACTAAAGATTAATAATTCAGATGATGTGGCTAATTCGTCCCCCAAATAACTTGAATTTGATGAAGTATTTGAGGACAATGAAGATGTCTGGTTTTTTTCAGTGTTGCTTGAACTTGATTTAGAACATGATGAGAGCAAAAGCGTTACCCCCATTAATGATAAATAACTAAGTATTATAATTTTTTTCATATTGATACTCCCTTTATAAAGAAAATTCTTCATTATGTATGTGTTTTTTTGATATACCCATTGATTTTAAATCTTTTAATACATTTGTCTGCATAATCGAAGGACCACAGACAAAATAATGGAATTTTAATCTGCTGTTTTTGGAAATATATTTTTCCAGTTTATCCTTTGATACATAACCCTTTTCGCCATGAAATTCATCATCTTTTGCCAATACAGGAATGAAAGTAAAGTCATTCATTTCATTACCTAAATTTTTAAATTCATCAGATAAAATAATCTCATTTATATTATTAACTCCCCAAAATAATATTATTTTCTGATTTTTATTAAACTCCTTATAATACCTCAAAATACTTATCATTGGAGTAATTCCAACCCCTCCTGCAATAAGGACTATCCCTCCTTCACAGTCATATAAAGTTGGGCTAAATCTGCCATAAGGACCATCAACGAACACAACACTGCCTACCTGTACATTTCTTACATTTGACGTCCAATCTCCAAGATTTTTTATTGTGAAAGATAGTAAACTAGTATTAAGGGGTTGTGAGGTAATTGAAAATGGATGTTCTTCTCCACTTATTCCATTGCTTATAATTCTAATAAAGCTGAATTGACCTGGCTTATATGAAAACACTTGTCCTTTTTGTGGTTTCAATATAATTGTATACATCAAATCAGTTTCTTGTGTTATTTTATCAACTATGAAATTTTTCTTGATTATAGATCTTGAAACTATTTTATGATATAAATAAAATGACATTGAAACCCCAAAATAGCATATATAAATAATTTTCACCATAATATCATTAGCAGAATAAGTCATCATAACGTGAATAAAAACCAATATAACTGCAATTACATTCATATTATGTAATAATTTTTGAATATCATATCTTCCTATTGCTAATTTTCTAAATAAATAACGAACTTCTTTAAGAAGTTTTATCTTTTTAACCACGGTATCTACAATAAAAATTAGTGCCAAAATGGCAGCCGCAAGGAAAATGATGATAGCAATATTTCCAAACTGTGTTTTTAAGCTTTCTGCAAATTTAAATTCCTTTAAAATTTTATGTGAAAAGGCTAAAATAATCGCAATAAAAGCCATAATACCATGAAATCTAAATAACTTATCCAATCCAAACAAAGCTTCAACTGACTTTGGTCTTGCACTTAATACCAACTGGAAATTTAGCCAAGTAAATGCTAAAGCACCTAAAATCATGGTTATCATGTTTTCACTATAATAATTCGGATTTGAAATGTAAATTGTAATTATCAAAAATAACGGGCTTAAAAAATAACATGTCTGTAATAAAATCCTTTTCAACATAGTAGCACCTCTTTCTAATATATAAAATATATACAACACCTTAAATAAAAACAATAAATGCCCTGTCTATTAATCTCCAGATTAACCAAAACACAACGCTTAAAACGCTTGCTTACGCAATTCATTTTTCAAACACAGTTTTTAAAGATAACAAAAAGGTTCGTTATTTTTCTATAAAAACCAGAAGATTGTTTCCACTTAATTATACCATTAAAATAAAAAAGATGCAATAATCTGCTATAATTCCTGCAGATTATTACATCTTTTTTGTTACTATTGAGCCATATGTATAGGGCAGAGATGTTTTACCGAAGGTCCATGGCGACTAGAAAGCCCGGTCGACTCCGCTGAGTCGAAACCTTTGCAAAACAGTAAAATTTACCTTTAGAGGCTGAATAGTAAGCTTTTTTTATTTTGACTTTTTAAGTTTTTTTATTTGTGGAATGACATATACTATAGTCAACATCAATTTAAAATAATTTAATAATAGATTCTAACTCTTTAGATAGTACTTTTGCAAGTTCTAAATCATTAGCTTTTAAAGCCAATTCTATTTTATTTTCCACTAATGTTTTTTTCTGTTCAATTTCTAAATAATCTTTATCAAAATGTTTTTTATAAATCATTTTTCTAAATTTCCGCATACTCATTTTTCTAATAGTCTTGTCTTCAATTATTAAAACAAAATCTGTACAGTTAACTATTGAATAAAAATCATGGGATATAATTACAACTGAACCATTATAGTTTTTTATAGCTTTTTCAAGAGCCATTTGAGAATATGTATCTAAATGACTTGAGGGTTCATCAAGAAGTAACATATTTGGTTTGCCATGAGCAATTTTAGCCAATTGAAGTATATTTTTTTCCCCACCAGATAAAGTCCCTATTTTTTGATTTATAGATTCTTCTGCAAATCCATAATTCAAAACATATTCTTTAATCTCATCATAAGTTTTAAATCCATTTTCAAAAAACTCCTCAAGTATTGTGTTTGATTCATTTAATATTTCATCTTGAATTTGAGATAAATATGCCACTTCAATACCTTCATTTATCTTAATAGCATTATTACTATTCTTAAATATTTCACGAATCAAAGTTGTTTTTCCTGTTCCATTTGCACCAATAATAGCTACTTTTTCATTAGATTTAATCTCAAAATTAACATTTTCCAATAGAATATCACTAAATGCAATACTGTAATCTTTAACTTTTAAAGCAGTAATTTCTTCGATTGGATTTTCTGTAACTAAACGGATATTTGGTTGCTTAATATATAAAAATGGTGATTTAATTTTACGTGCTTCTAATCTTTCTTGAATTTTCAATCTAGCCTTAAGCGATTTCCCTCTTGCTGCTTCTGAATTGTTTGTTGCTAGTTCTCTTAGTTTATCTATTAAAACAGTATTTCTTGCAATCTCGGCATCATCAATATTAGCTAGTTCTTGCAATTCAATTTTACTTTCAAGAAGTGAAAAGTTATAATCAATATATCTTCCATCAAATTCTTGTAACTCCATATTTTCAAGATGTAATATTTTGTCGAAGCAATGATTCAATAGATACCTATTATGTGTTATAACCAACATCATACCTTTATGTGAATTTATAAGATTTTTTAGAGAATTTAAGTTTTCAAAATCCAAAAACACATCAGGCTCATCCATAATAATTAAGTCTGGTCTTAAAAGCATTTCTTTTATCACTTGAATAAGCTTAAATTCCCCTCCACTTAGTTGAGTTACTTTTAAATATTTATGCTTTAATAAGTTTGTTAAATTCAATTGTTTATTAATGGTGTTTTCAAAATCGTTACCACCAATTGAATTAAATTTGTCTAAAGATTGTTGATACTGTTCCATTAAGCTATCAATATCTAAAGCGGTGTTCATTTGATTGCAAATTGATGTTATTTCATTTTGTAACTTAATAAATTCTTCAGCTATATATTCAAATACTGTACTCTCACTTATTTTTTCTTTAATATAGAACTGACTTACATATCCAATTGTAGTATTTGGTGCAATATCTAGATTTCCATCAAACATATACTTATCTTGATTAATAATTATATCAATCAACGTGCTTTTGCCACTGCCACTTGTACCTATAAAAGCACAATGTTGTTGATCTTCTATTTTAAATGAAATTTTATTATATAAATCTTTTTGCGGAAACGAGTAGGATAAATTGTCTATTTTTATCATATTGTAGCCTTTCTATCTGTTTATTATTATTGTATATGATCATACTGAGACTTTTATGTAGGTTGTTTTATGTTACTATTCAGCCATATGTATAAGGGCAGAGATATTTTACCGAAGGTCCAGGGCGACAGGAAAGCCCAGTCGACTCCGCAGAGTCGAAACCCTTGCAAATCCGTAAACTTTACATATGGCTGAATAGTAACTGTTTTATAAATCACATATGTCTTGAGTATCTGTCAAACTTAACATATCTTAACAAAGTGAGACTCCACTCTAAACTTAGTGGAGTTAAAAAATTTCAATGTACTCTCCTTGTATCATTATTCTATAATTCTATTATACCATAAAAACTCGTAAAATCAAGAAAATCGGCATTTTATGTCCGTGTAAAGTTTTGGTTGGGATTTTAAAAGCAAAATAAAGCTTGGCAAAATAAATTATAATACGCCCAATATAATGGCTTTAAAAATTCAACAGAAGTACATTTGCCATATCATATTAGTTAATTTTATTTTTTATTGTCCTCAATTGATGATTTTGTCCTTTGTTAATCTATTAACCAAACAAAATTTAGGTTATGTATCACAGCTGTTGTTGGAACAAATCGACCATCCAACCAAATTCTAAAATATTTATAACCAACCCAATAACAATATCATGCATTTCTTGTGATTTAGAGAAGCAAATAGATTTACGGGTTAGTCTTTTAATTCTTGTCCTGAGAGTAAGATTTTTTCTTTCAATAGTTTGAGTATTGCGTTTACCAATTATA